>CESO01041531.1_pt1 | contig 18105 bp, 13 predicted proteins | sample 356341 | NCBI WGS metagenome assembly CESO01 (sample SAMEA2621812, study PRJEB7988) | marine metagenome | biome: marine biome (ENVO:00000447); feature: deep chlorophyll maximum layer (ENVO:xxxxxxxx); material: "saline water (ENVO:00002010), including plankton (ENVO:xxxxxxxx)" | depth 35 m
GAGGACAATATCTCTAAAATGACCTTGAACATCCCCAAGATCTCTTTTAAAGATTTCAATGCAGAAAACATAGCGTTACATTTAGACAACCAAAATCCACTGTTTAACACTTTTATGTCGGTTGGAAATATAAAAAATGATGCTTATGAAATTTCAGAATTTAATACCCTAGGGGTTAAAATAGGAGATACCCTCAATTTCAGGACTGAATTTTATGGAGGAAATGATAAAAATGATGTTTATAAACTGAATTACGTACTCTCAGTTGACGCGTCTAAATCTGAGATTTTACTTAAGCCTTCAACCATTCAATTAGGGCATAATATTTGGAGCATTAACCCCAAATTGGATCAACAACATTTAATATCATATGACATTGCCAGCCAGAGGGTTATGTTGAATTTCTTAGAAGCCCGATCGGGAGATGAACGTATTGAAATTAAGGGAAATTATTTCTCTTCAGAAAATTTTGGACTTTCACTGAATTTAGATAGTGTATCCCTTCAAAATTTAGCCCTTTCCAGTGAAGATTTTGATTTTAAAGGATCAATCGATATGAATCTAGACATTCAACGCTCAACTTCCGATAACACCCTAGAATTTAATGGGTCTATAGATGATTTTGTTTTAAACGAACTTGAAATGGGTTCGTTGCAGTTTTTTACTTCGGGAAATACCCAATTAAACTCCTATGAAATTAACTTGTTGTTGTCCCATCGAGGAAATACCACCATGTCGGCCGAGGGAAGTATTCTGGGTTTTGATCAATCACCCCGACTTGATCTGAATTTTAATTTTGATGATTTTGATCTCTCTTTTCTCACTCCCGTAGGAGCAGGGGATATTGATGATATCACAGGAATGGTGTCGGGTATTATAAATCTGTGGGGACCCATAGATGCTCCCAAACACAATGGACAATTGATTCTAAATGAGGGGGGAATTAGTGTACCAGACATCAATACCGAGTACAAAATTTCAAACGGTACAAAAGTTACTTTAGTAGATCAAAGTTTCAATTTTGAGAAGACCACAATTAATGATACCCGATTTGGCACTCAGGCTGAATTGAATGGGCAAATTAATCATTTAAATTTTTCAGATTGGGATTTTGATCTCAATATATCATCAGACAGAATTCTAATGCTCAATATTCCGGAGGATGTGGATGAGGTTTTTTTTGGAGATGGTTTTTTGGGCGGTAAGGTTCACCTGCATGGCCCTTCAAAGAATTTAACTATAGATGTGGTTGGAGTTACAGGGGAAGGAACAAGTATCAAAATTCCCTGGGCCGAAGACTATGGATTGGCAGATAAGTCTTTTATGAAGTTTGTTGACAAGAAAAAAGTCAATAAAACGCAGCAGCAAAGCAATGACAAATCCTACAGTTTCTCAGGCTTGCAAATGAACTTTGAATTGGATGTGAATAATAATGCAGAAATTAAAGTTGTGATTGATAAAGAATCCGGCAGTTTTTTGAGTGGCCATGGAGCAGGGAATATTTTGATGGAAATTGATACCAATGGAAAATTCAATATGTGGGGAGATTTTATTACATATGATGGGATTTACAATTTTAAAAACTTAAGTGTCATTGACAAGAAATTCAATCTCAAGCAAGGAGGAACCATTGTTTGGGAGGGTGATCCTCTGGGTGCTCAAATGGATTTGGAAGCAGTTTACCAAGTACCCGGTGGCGCAAACCCTGCCATATTATTGGACAACCCTAACTTTAACAGGAAAATCCCCACAGAGGTTTTAATCAGACTTCAAGGAAACCTGCTCAAACCCGATGACCCAATTTTTGAAATTGATTTTCCCAATACCAGTGCAGTGGTTACCTCCGAAATAAACTATCGCTTGGCAGATCCTCAAATCAGTCAATTGCAATCCATATCATTGTTGTCGCAAGGAATATTTATCAATGAGGTATCTTTAAGTGTGCAAGGAATTACCAACAATTTATATGAAAAAGCCTCTGATCTTTTTAGTAATATAATGGGTGACGATGAGGGAAAACTACAAGTTGGACTCAATTATTTGCAAGGTGATAAAAGCAGGGTTTTGGACATCAATTCTGAAGATCGGTTGGGGCTGACACTTTCTACACAGATCACGGACAAGATTTTACTCAATGGAAAAATTGGTGTTCCGGTGGATGGGATTGAAGAAACCCTTATCGTCGGCGATTTACAGATAGATTTTATACTGAATGAAGAGGGCAGTTTAAAAGCCAAGGTTTTTAACAAGGAAAATGAGTTTAGGTACATTGGTGACGAACTGGGATACACTCAGGGGGTTGGATTATCTTATCAAGTTGATTTTGAAACTTTTAGAGAGCTCATTAACAAAATCATCAAAGTAAATCAGTTAAGCCAAGCCTCTCAAGAGGAGTCCCTCTTTTCGGAACCTTCTGATGTGGGTGTAAATTTTATCAATAAAAATTAACTAAAAAAGAGACCTTCTGATGAGTTTACTTTGTATTAATAATTAAATTTGCCTTTTATTTTGCCGATGCCAACCAAAATAATCAATATAGGTGTTCTAACCTCTGGAGGAGATTCCCCAGGAATGAATGCTGCCGTTAGGGCTGTAGTTAGGACTTGTGCTTTTCACAATTTGGGATGTTTTGGGATTTATCAGGGTTATCAAGGATTAATTGATAACAATATGGAACCTATGAATGCCCGAAGTGTAAAAGACATCATTAATAAAGGTGGTACCATTCTTAAATCAGCAAGATGCCTCGAGTTCAGGACCCCTGAAGGGAGAAAAATTGCTCACGAGAATCTCAAAAAAAATAAAATTGATGGTCTTGTAGTTATTGGTGGAGATGGTTCTTTTACCGGAGCCATGATATTTCAAAAAGAATTTTCTTTTCCTGTTGTAGGAATTCCCGGAACCATTGACAATGACATTCAAGGGACAAGATACACCTTGGGATATGATACGGCTTTGAACACTGTTATAGATGCCATTGATAAAATTAGAGATACGGCAAGTTCCCATAATCGCTTGTTTTTTGTCGAAGTAATGGGAAGGGATGCAGGCCATATAGCACTTAACGCAGGTATTGGAGCAGGTGCTGAGGAAATACTCATTCCCGAGGAGGATATGGGACTAGAACGTTTGTTGGAATCCCTTAAAAGAAGTGAAAAATCAGGAAAATCATCTAGTATAGTCGTAGTAGCTGAAGGTGATAAAACCGGAGAAAATGTTTTCGAAATAGCTTCATATATTGAAAAAAACCTCCCTTATTACGAGGTAAGGGTATCGGTATTGGGGCACATGCAAAGGGGTGGAACCCCTTCTTGCTTTGATAGGGTATTGGCCTCACGTATGGGGGTCTTTGCGGTGGAAAGTCTGTTGGAGGGAAATTCTAATAAAATGGTTGGAATCATCGACGAAACCATAACCCTGACCCCACTGGAGGATGCCATCAAAGGAAAATCCCAAATAAATAATAATCTCATTAGAGTTTCAGACATATTATCTATATAAATACAAATTAAATTAAAACACAAATAGAATGGCTTTAAAAATTGGAATTAATGGTTTTGGAAGAATAGGAAGACTCGTTTTTCGCTCCGCTATGAAGCAGTCTGATGTTTCAATTGTGGCAGTCAATGACCTTTTGGATGTAAACCATTTGGCATATCTCTTAAAGTATGATTCAGTTCACGGATCATATGACGGTGAAGTATCCGTAAAAGGAAACAACTTATTGGTTGATGGTGAAGAAATTCAGATTACTGCCGAACGTAATCCTGCCGATATAGGTTGGGGTGATATGGGTGTGGAAATTGTAGCTGAATGTACAGGGATTTTCACCACGTTAGAAAAGGCTCAAGCTCATATTGATGGCGGTTCCAAAAAAGTGGTAATTTCAGCTCCTTCTGCCAATGCCCCGATGTTTGTTATGGGAGTTAATCATCTTGAAGCTACTGCTGATCAAACCATTGTGTCAAATGCCTCTTGTACGACCAACTGTTTGGCACCTATTTCTAAAGTACTCCATGACAACTTTGAAATCGTTGAAGGCTTAATGACCACGGTTCATGCCACCACTGCGACTCAATTTACAGTCGATGGCCCTTCCAAAAAAGATTTTAGAGGCGGAAGAAGTGCACTTCTAAATATTATGCCGGCCTCAACCGGTGCTGCCAAAGCAGTTACCAAAGTAATTCCTGCCCTAGCTGGGAAACTAACTGGTATGGCTTTTAGGGTTCCTACTGCCAATGTTTCTGTAGTAGATTTGACAGTAAAACTCAAAAAAGAAACCTCCTACGAAGAAATTAAAGCCGCCATGAAAGCTGCTTCTGAGAATGAAATGAAAGGTGTTTTGGGATATTCCGAAGATCCTTTGGTTTCTCAGGATTTCGTTGGTGACATCAGAACTTCCATTTTTGATGTGGATGCTGGGATGGAGCTTAACTCCAGTTTTTACAAAATTATCTCCTGGTATGACAATGAGTGTGGATATTCCAATAAATTGATTGACTTGGCTAAGCATATTCATCAATTATAATTTGCTGTAAATGATCTTTATAGTTGATAGTGGTTCTACGAAGACCGACTGGATTGCCTTGGATGATTCGGGTCAAGTCCTTTTTTCGACCCAAACCTTGGGGTTAAATCCTCAAGTTCTTCCCAGTGCAATTCTCACCGAACGAATCATTAACAACTACGATTTGTATCAAAATAGAGAAAAAGTTTCTCATGTACATTTTTATGGAGCAGGCTGTGGTGTAGAATCTCCTGCAAGAAGGATTGAAAAGGTTTTTACTGAAATCTTCACTCAGTGCAATTTTTCCATTTTAGAAGACACCTACGCTGCGGTATATGCTGCTACTAAACCAAACGATCCTGCCATTGTATGCATCATGGGTACGGGTTCCAATTGTACTTACTTTGATGGGAAAGAGATAGAACAAAGGATTTCCTCGCTGGGTTATGTTTTGATGGATGAGGCAAGTGGGAATTTTTATGGAAAACAATTGATCCGTGCCTATTACTTTAAAACCATGCCGGAAGCTTTGGCCAAAAAATTTGGGGATCAATACGACTTATCCCCAGATTCCATTAAGGAGAACGTCTATCGGAGGGAAAACCCAAATACTTATCTGGCAAAATTTGCTAAATTTATAATTGATCACAAACAGGTAACTGAAATGAAAACCATAATAGAAGACGGCTTACAAAGGTTTATTTCTCATCAGATTTTACAATTTGAAGATGCCAAAGACGTTCCCATTCATTTTATAGGTTCTATTGCACACTATCTTCAGGACGAAATTGATACAGCCCTGAAAAAAAATGGTTTACGTTTGGGTAATGTTGTCAAACGTCCTATAGATGGATTGGTGGAGCACCACCAGAAGCTTTTAAATTAATCAGTCGAGCCACTAGTTTGATTATTTGATTGCTATCATTGATATTTCTACCCTCACATTTTTGGGCAGTGTTTTTACCGCTATTGTTTCCCTAGCCGGAGCGGTTTCATTGTTGAAGTAACTTCCATAAACCTCATTGACTAGGCCAAAATCGGCCATATCTGACAGAAAAATGGAACTTTTGATCACCTGATCAAAATTCATTTCTGCAGCCTCTAAGACTGATTTTAAATTCACCATTACCTGTTCGGCCTCATTTTTAACACCTCCCTCTACCAATTCCATAGAGTGGGGGTTTAGGCCAATTTGACCCGAAAGGTATAATGTATCATTGACAAATACCGCTTGATTGTATGGGCCAATTGGAGCAGGAGCATTGAGTGTTGTGATTATTTTTTTCATGGTCTTATCTTAAACGTCTGTCTGGTTCTCTATTTTTTTCATATTTAATATCACTCAAAAGTCCGGATTTAATTCCAATAAAGAAATTCCATGAAGCACGATCACTGAAAGGCACCCAACTAAAATCTAGTCGCCAACTGTCTAGATCTCTATTAAATCGCAGTTGTGTATAGGTAAACCCATGATTTTTAAAATCGAAACCTGAGGACCCACCAATATTCCATTTAGGAGTCAGTTCTATGTCCCCGGAAAACATTAGTGAGTTATTTGAAAAGTCATTTTGATTTCTAGAATTGTTGTACGTTAATGAGTATCTTAATTGAATATTCCAGGGTATTTCTGCTCTGTATGAGGGATACTTTGTTCTTTCCTCATTTTCTTCATCTCTATTTGATTCATTATTCATACCAATAGTATCTCCAAATAGATCATCTGGCCTTCCACCACCCGAGGCATTTTCGAAGAAATTCAATGGATCCTCTTCCTCTTCTTCCTCCTCCTCCTCCTTTTTCTTGTCTTTTGAAAAAGTTGCATTGGAGAGCCTATAGCCTGTATTTAAATTGGCGCTGGTTACACGTAAAAGTCCACCTCCTTTACTTATATTGAATTCATTAATTCTTTGATTTTGATTATTTAAAGCATACATATCCATAGTTGCTCCTAAATTAATTGAAATTTTTCTATCAAATAAATCAATTCCACTAGTTACACGAACAGGACTCCATTTAAATTCTTCGCTAACCATATTATAGTTGGTGCTAAGGTTTAAGTTTTTTATTAATTGAACCTTTTTTAATTCGGTCTTTGTAGTGTCGGGATCTACAATTTTTGCTTCAAAATTATTGCTTACTGAAATCCCCATACTTTTAGATATACCTCTTGATGGTGATCCATATAGCCCCCCCTCAAAACGGGTATAATCTCTTGTGTTTCCATCTGCGTCAATGATGTACTCGTCATAGTATTGGTCAAAACTTGGGGCAGAGCTGAATGAAATCGAGGGACGAATCGTATGTCTTATGGATCTTATCTTTTTATCCTCATTAAAATTTACAGTTCCATAAATTGCAGTATCCATACTTAGTCCAAAGCTATAGGTTCTAAAAGCGCTAATCCCACTAATAGTATCTTTCTTTACACCGTCGTTAACCAGGTCATAGTCATTATATTTGACGGTGTTTGGTTGCCAAACCTCTCTATAATTGGCACTGGCTGCCAAATTAAAATGTTTTAAGATTTTAAAATTTGTACTTAAAGGAATCGAATGTTGCATGCCTGATCTTGCGTTGTCAAACATTTTACTGGTAAAGAGGTTTTCCTCTGTTGTTAGGATTCGGTTTTCGGCTCGGGTACTGTATTGTAAATTGATGTTTTGAAACAGGCCCTTTTTGGGTCTGTCCTTGGGAGCAAAAGGAAATATACGATCCAAACTAGCTTGAAAAGTTGGAAGGGTGAGGTTGACATTTTTAGTATTAGAGTTTTGAGACATATTAGCATTAATGGACATATTAACGCTGGGGCTGCCTGGAATTCTTTTGGAATAAGCAACGGAGGAACTCAAGGTGTTGTTAAGAAAATTGGGACTGTTCAGTTGATTGACCGATTCCCTAAAATAATCACTGGTTCCAAAATTAACAGAGGCAGAAAAGTTGGAATTGGGACTAGATTTGGGATCTTTAGAGTGGTTCCAGCGCACATTAAAAACAGTAGATTTTGAATAACCAGGTATACCTTTTTCACCATTGATGAGGTTTTCAAACCTCATGCTAAGACTTCCATTAAAATTGTACATCAACCGGTATTTGGAGTCTGCTCGGAATCCATAACTTCCATTGCTGTAATAATCTCCGGTCATTGCAAGGTCAAAGTATTGTGATAGTGCAAGATAGTATCCCCCATTTTGAAGATAATAGCCGCGATTGTTACTTTCTCCAATAGTAGGAAATAAAAAGCCTGATTGTTGTTTTTGAGATGATGGAAAGTAGGCAAATGGGAGGGCCAGAGGAGTAGGCACGTCTGCAATGTACATATTGGTAAAACCTGTTACTATTTTTCCCTGCGGAACCATTTTACCTTTTCGTATTCTAAAGTAATAATCTGAGTCCTCCAATTCACCGGCAGTAGTTACTTTGGCATCTTTGATATAATAGACAGAATCATTTTCTTTTTTAGTGAAGGCAGCATAAACGTTCATTCCGTTTTGGGCAGATTTGGAATTCCAGATTAAAGCTTTTTGGGTGTCAAAATTGAACCTTAAAGAATCAGGTCGAATTTCGTTATTTATTTGTTTGAAAAATGGATTTTGAATCAAAACACCCACACTGTCTGGAATTCTCCCTGCAGTAACCTCATTTTTTGAATAATCCAATACAATGATTCCAGCTTTGAGCTCCATGTCTTGATAATACAGCTCGGCTTGGTTGTACAAGTAGAGCTTGCTTTCTTTCCGATTGATTCTTACATACTCCATGGCGTTGTATTTTACCTTATCCAGCAGGGTGGGCTCTTTTTGGGGAATGGAATCTTTCAGTGTGTTTTTTTCGATTTCAGCTGGGGTAGTAAGAGGAAGAGTAAGAGAATCAGCAGATATCTGTGATTGCAAGTGGTTGAGGTAAAAAAATATTAACAAACCTACTGTATAAATTGACTTTGTTTGCAAACCGAATAGTCCTAAATTTGTGATTCGTTAAATGTTTGGTGATCAAAATTAATGATATTTTTATTGTTGGTTGCAGAATTAACTTTTAATTCAATGTTCATTAAATCAATATACATGCGTTTTTTAACCTTCCATTTGATTGTCTGTTTGTACTTTGGATTCTTATCAAATCCTTTGAATGGTCAATCTTTATCAAACAAAACTTTTACTGTGGTCCTGGATGCGGGACATGGAGGTCATGACCCCGGTTGTGATCCAAATTGCAATAATTACGGTTTTTTTGAAAAGAAAATAGCTTTGAATATTACCTTGAAAATTGGGAAATTACTTGAAAAGTATAATAATATCAAGGTAATATATACACGTAAATCTGATGTGTATGTGGGATTAAAGGAACGAGCTGGAATTGCCAATAAGGCCGATGCTGATCTATTCGTTTCCATTCATTGTGATTCTTTTACTTCTTCCAAAGCTTATGGAGCAGGTACCTTTGTTTTGGGACTTCATGCCACTCAAAGAAATTTTGAAATTGCTAAAAGGGAAAATTCTGTAATTTTTTATGAGGAAGATTATGAAAAAAAATATGATGGTTTTGATCCCAATAATCCCGAGTCTGTTATCAGCCTTACTCTGATGCAGGAAACCTATTCCAACCAGAGTATTGAAGCTGCCGCAACCATCCAGAAAAGTTTTGTGGATAATTTGGACAGAAAAGACAGAACGGTAAAGCAAGCGGGTTTTGTAGTTTTAAAATACACCTATATGCCAAGTGTCCTGGTGGAAACCGGTTTTTTGACTAACAAAAGAGAAGGGGTCTATCTCAACTCTAAAAAAGGTCAAAATGAAATTTCCGGAGCCATCGCCAAAGCCATAATGAATTATAAAAATACATTGGAGAAAAGGATGGTGAATCAACAAGTGTTTGAAGAGAAAGAAATACCCAAAAACCCATCCAAAATAATATCAAATGATAGTAACGTAATTCGTTTTATGGTTCAATTGGCCGCAAGTAAAAAACCCATTGATGCAAAACCATACAACTTTAAGGGTTTGAAAAATGTCATCAGAAATAAAGAAGGGGCTTTCTATAAATATTATTTTGGTAGTTCTAAGAACTATAAACAAATCCAAAAAGAACAGAGGAAAGCCCGCAGAGCAGGTTTCAAATCCGCCTTTATTGTATCATTCAGGGGAAATCAAAAAATCAAATTATTCGAGGCATTAGATGCTTTGAAATAAGTTAAATCCATAAAAAAAATATTAAATTTGTATGTCTTGTAAAGCAACATTAATTTGAAAATCACCAGAGAAATTAAAACTGCAATATTGGTCCTAGGAGGCGTTGCTCTGTTCATATATGGATACAGTTTTTTAAAGGGTAATGCCATTTTCAAGGACACCAAAACTATTTATGCGATCTATCAAGAAGTTGAAGGTCTCATCTCCGGAGCCAAAGTGACTATCAATGGTCTTAGTGTTGGCAAAATATCCAAAATTGATTTCCTTCCCAATACTACTAAAATTTTGGTGACCATGGACGTGCGTGAGGAATTGAATTTTTCCAATAAGAGTACTGCAATGCTATATGAGACAGGACTCATTGGAGGAAAAGCCATCGCCATAGTTCCTATTTTTGATACTAAAAGTGTTGTTAAAGATAGTGATACCTTACAAACTAGCGTAAAACCCGGTCTGACTGAACTCATTAACCGTCAGATAGAGCCCTTACAGATAAAAATTGAAAGTATGCTCAGCAGTGCCGATTCTCTGTTTGCAGGTGTTAGTAATGTTTTAGACAATGATACCCAAGTCAACCTAAAAAAAACCCTCGAAAACCTCTCCATTACAACCAATAATCTAAATAAAGCATCTTTGGCTGCTGTCGAAATTTTGGATACCAACCAAAAACAACTCAATGCTACTTTTAGTAATATTAAGGATACTTCGGATAATCTAAGATCGATTACCGATTCCATCTCAAATGCCCAACTTAGCCACACCATCAGATCTTTCACCAAGTCAGTTGAAGGGCTCAATAAAATTGTTTCTACCATTGAATCGGGTCGAGGAACCGCCGGAAAGTTAATTAATGACGAAACCTTATATCAAAACTTAACGGACGCTTCAAGAGAATTGGAAAGTCTTTTGAGTGATCTAAAGAACCACCCCAAGCGATATGTACATTTTTCCCTTTTTGGAAAAAAAGAAAAACCTTACGCCAAAGAAGAAAATTAAAATAAAAAAATGGCATACATATCTAATATCATTTTTGCTTTAGTTTTGGCTATTGCTATCTTCTTTTTTAGGCGAAATATCCTTTTTATTAAAAGAAATATTCTATTAGGACAGGCCATTGACAGATCAGACCGTTCATCAGAGCGGTGGTCCAACATGCTTCGAATTGCTTTGGGACAATCCAAAATGGTCAATAGACCCATTGCTGGGATCCTCCATATAATTGTATATTTAGGTTTTATCGTCATCAACATTGAGCTTGTTGAAATTGTTTTGGATGGCTTATTGGGAACCCATCGCTTGTTTGCCCCATATATGGGTGGAGTATACAATTTTCTCATTGCTTCATTTGAAATTTTAGCATCATTGGTTTTGGTGAGTGTAATATTGTTTTGGCTCCGCCGAAATGCACTTAAAATAAAACGTTTTTGGAAATCCGAAATGAAGGGCTGGCCAAAGAGAGATGCGGATTATATCCTCTATTTTGAGATCGTGCTTATGACACTTTTTCTGTCGATGAACGCTACAGATCAGTTGCTCCAAGAGTTGGGTGACCCGCATTATACCCAAGCCGGTTTATTCCCTGTTTCTCAGTTTATGACCCCCCTCTTTTCTTCTTTTTCAACAACAAAATTGGTCATGCTGGAAAGAAGTTTTTGGTGGTTGCACATAACTGGAATTCTCATTTTCCTCAATTATCTCTACTACTCCAAACATTTGCATATTCTTTTGGCATTTCCCAATACCTATTTTCAGAATCTAAACCCCATAGGGGCTTTTAAGAACAATGAGACTGTCGCCAAAGAAGTAAAACTAATGATGGACCCCAGTGCTGATTCCTATTCAGCCCCTGCTGAGGATGCTGTTCATGAAAAGTTTGGAGCTTCGGACGTAACCGATCTCAATTGGGTACAATTGATGAATGCTTATACATGTACTGAATGTGGTCGATGTACGGATCAATGCCCTGCCAATCAAACCGGAAAATTATTGTCACCCCGTAAGATCATGATGGATACCCGAGACCGACTTGAAGAAGTAGGGAGAAACATCGATAAAAATGTTAGTTACCAAGAGGATGGAAAGCAATTACTGGATGATTACATTTCCAAGGAAGAATTGTGGGCTTGTACTTCTTGCAATGCCTGTGTAGAATTTTGTCCTATCGGTATTGACCCGCTTTCGATTATCATGGATATGCGACAATATCTGGTGATGGAACAATCTGCCGCCCCAAGTGATTTGAATAATATGATGAGTAATATAGAAAACAACGGTGCACCATGGCCTTTTAACAATCAAGATCGAATGCTCTGGGCCGAGGAAAATTAATTTAATCTGAATTATGGAAAAAGAGGAAGCAGAAAGCTACTTACACAAAAAAGTTGAAAATGGCGAAATTGTCAGCCCTGTTCTACCCGATGGTATCAAAAATTATTTGATTGATATTGATGGAACAATTTGTGATGACATTCCCAATGAAGAACCTGAACGAATGGCAATGGCCAACATTTACCCCGATGCCCTGGAAACCCTCAACAAGTGGTATGACGAAGGTCATTTGATATGTTTCTTTACTTCAAGGGTAGAGGCCCACAGAGAGGTCACTGAGCAATGGTTAAAATCCAATGGTTTCAAATACCACAGCCTTCTGATGGGTAAGCCTAGAGGAGGAAACTATCACTGGATCGACAACCACTTGGTAAAAGCCACCCAATATAATGGAAAATTTACAGATTTAATTGAAAAAGAGGTAACTATCGAGGTTTTTGACGATGGAAAAAACCATTAAATCACTCAATATGCATGTTCCTACCCTTGCAGAATTAACAGCAGAAGGAAAAAAACCCGAAGTTTTATTTTGGGTGGGTTGTGCCGGTAGTTTTGATGAGCGCGCCAAAAAAATATCAAAATCCTTTGTTAAGATCCTTCACAAGGCAGGCGTATCTTTCGCCGTTTTGGGAACAGAAGAAAGTTGTACCGGCGATCCTGCCAAAAGATCAGGGAATGAGTTTCTTTTCCAAATGCAGGCCATGGCGAACATAGAGGTAATGAACACCTATCAGGTTACGCGAATCGTTACCACATGTCCGCACTGTTTTAATACCTTAAAAAATGAATATCCTTCCTTGGGGGGCAAATACCAAGTGATGCACCACACTACTTTTATCAATACCCTGATTAAAGAAGAAAGGTTTACCATTTCCGGTTCTGAGTACAAAGGAAAGCGAATCACCTATCACGATCCATGCTATTTGGGCCGCGCTAACCAAGTCTACCAAGCTCCCAGAGACCTGATCAAAAAATTGGACGCAGAGTTGGTAGAAATGAAGAATTGCAAGTCTAAAGGCCTTTGTTGTGGAGCAGGAGGTGCCCAGATGTTCAAGGAACCCGAAAAAGGCAATAAAGATATCAATATTGAAAGAACCGAACAGGCTTTAGAAACCCAACCTCAAATTATCGCTGCGGGCTGTCCTTTTTGCAACACCATGATGTCTGACGGTATCAAAAACAAAGAACAAGAGGAACATGTCCGTGTACAGGACATAGCAGAACTGATTTCTAAAGCCGAGGATCTATAAACAATGTTTGTTCCCTTTAATCAGCTTCCCGATCACGCTCGCGTTTGGATTTACCCATCCAGTCGTTCGTTTAGTAATCAAGAACTGGCCATTATTCGCGAAAAAGCTAAAGCTTTCCTGGAACAGTGGACTGCACATGGTGCTGAGCTTCAGGCTGGAATTGATCTGCCTTATGATCGCTTTATTGTCTTGGGACTCAATGAGTCCGTCCAGTCTGCCTCGGGTTGCTCTATAGATTCTTCTGTTCGTTTTATTCAAGCTTTGGAGCAGACATTCGATATTACCCTTTTGGATAAAATGAATGTTACCTACAGAAATGAAAACACCATTAACCATATTCCACTCAAAGAATTTCGAACCAAAGCAAAAAAGAAACAAGTCAATTCCGATGTGATTGTTTTTAATAATATAGTTTTGAATAAAATGGAATATGATTCCCTCTGGGAAGTTCCTGCTTCTTCGAGTTGGCATGCCCGATATTTTTAATTGATATGCGCGTTTTATTTTCATTTTTTGTCCTTTTTGGGACCCTTTGTTTGGCACAGCAACCCGATCCCTTACTTTCGTCGAATCCCAAGCTTCAGCAAAAATGGGTGGACAGTGTTTATCAATCGATGAGTTTGGATCAAAAAGTCGGACAGCTATTTACCTCCATGGTTTTTTCAAAAAAAAGAGATGAGCATTTTGATGAAATCAAAAATTTAATTGAAAAATACCATATTGGTGGTCTTGTTTTTTCTTTAGGAGGTCCGGTCAAACAGTCTCATTGGTTGAACGAATTTCAAGACACATCCAAAGTTCCTTTATTGATCAGTATGGATGCTGAGTGGGGGGTAGCCATGCGATTGGATTCAGTCGTAGCCTTTCCTTGGAGTATGACCCTAGGTGCTATAAAAGACAATACCATCGTTAGAAAAATTGGTCAAAGAATGGGTATACAAGAGAAGATTCTTGGAGTCCATATGAGCTATGCTCCCGTACTTGATATCAATACCAATCCACAAAACCCCATAATTGGGAACCGATCTTTTGGAGAAGATCCCAAAAGAGTAGCCGAAAAAGGTTTGGCTTTGATGCTGGGACACCACGATGCAGGAATACTGACGTCGGGAAAGCACTTTCCGGGACATGGTGATACGGCCAAAGATTCTCATAAAACCCTTCCAACGGTTGGGTTTGATCTTTCCCGACTCGAAAAAACTGAGATGCTACCGTTTAAAAAAGCCATAGAACAGGGTTTAAGCTCGGTTATGATCGCACACCTGAATGTGCCTGCATTAACCCTTTCCGATGATCCTACTTCGCTTTCTCATGCAGTAGTGACTCAGCTCTTGAAACAAAATATTGGATTTAACGGTTTGGCAGTTACCGATGCACTCAATATGAAAGGAGCAGAACCGAATAATCCTGAAAGCAATATGGATTTGTTGGCCCTTTTGGCAGGAAATGATGTGCTTTTAATTTCCAAAGATATTTCACTGGGTGTCGAAAAAATAAAAATTGCTTACCATAACCTTCCTGCTGTAAAAGGAAGAGTTGAGGAATCCGTCAAAAAAATACTCAAAGCCAAATATAAAGTTGGACTGACCCAAAAATCCAAAGTTGATGTTCAAAGTCTCTACAAACGACTCAATACTCGAAAAGATACCCTCCTCATTGAAGAAGCTTATGCCAAAAGTATTACACTGCTAAAAAACGATGACCAATTGCTCCCTTTAGATTCACAAACTACCTATGCCCATATTAAGTTGGGTGATGACCAAAGTGATATTTTTGAAAGAAAGCTGAGAGAATATGTCAACATCAAAAGTGTAAATCCATCAACGCTTGATGAAACTTTGGCGGCGCTAAAAGATTTTAAAAAAGTCATCATCAGTTATCATCGTTCCAATAGTTCCCCTTTTTTATCTCCTGATTTTTCAAAAAAAGAAATAGAACTGATTCAGGCAATAGCCGAGAAACACAAACTTGTTTTAAACCTTTTCGTAAACCCTTATCCACTGATTGATTTGGGTAATCTTTCTTCGGTAGAGGCTTTGGTTGTGAGTTATCAAAACAGTCCCATTTCTCAAGAAATCAGTGCCGGTTTGATGAACGGTCAAGGTGAATTTATGGGGACATTACCCGTTGGTATTTCTGATCAATTTCCGGTGGGAACAGGAATCAGTTTTGAGCCCAAAGAGAATAACAAAAGGACAGTTTTGATCGAAAAGGGTTTTGATCCGGATCGATTGGCCGAAATAGATCATTTTGCTCAGCGGGTAATTGATTCTGCTATGACTCCTGGGATGCAAATTTTAGTAGCCAAAAGAGGAGAAATCGTATACCACAAAAGTTTTGGTCACCATACTTATGAAAAAAAAATCAAGGTGGAAAACCATCACCTCTATGATCTGGCCTCACTGACCAAGATAATCGCTACGCTTCCCCTGATCATCAGGGAGGTGGACAACAACAACTTTACTTTAGAGAGTTCCCTTAAAGACTTTATGCCTGAGTTGGAGGGATCGAATAAAGCCAATCTGAGTGTAAAAGAAGTACTGTCGCATTATGCCGGGCTCACCCCGTGGATTCCCTTTTATAAAGAAACACTGAACAAGAAAGGCCAACAATTAAGGAAATTTTACCGTAACCAAGACAATTATCGATTTGACATTCCTGTGGCCCATCAACTTTACCTCAGATCTAATTTTATTAATAAAATAAAAAAACAGATCATAGAAAGCCCTATTTTGGATTCACTTTACTACAGATATTCTGACTTGCCTTATTATCTTTTTAAGAATTATTTGGAAAGAAAATACAATAAATCACTCGATGATTTGGCCCATGAGTTTTTATATGAACCTCTAGGGCTGAAACGTACCCTTTACAATCCCTGGAAAGTAGTGCCAAAAGATGAAATTGTACCTTCGGAAATAGACAATTATTTCAGACAACGGGAGTTACGGGGCTATGTTCACGATATGGGTGCTGCCATGCAAGGAGGTGTAGGTGGTCATTCCGGGTTGTTTTCGAACGCGGAGGAAGTGTATAGAATTATGCAAATTTACCTTCAAAAAGGTAGTGGTAAAGGACTTAAATTTTTTAATCCCAAAACCTTTGATGACTTCAACCATTGTTATTACTGTGACAAAGGTAATAGGAGAGGGATAGGGTTTGATAAACCACAGCTGGAGGGAGAAGGTTCTACCTGCGGTTGTGTTTCGGAGATCAGCTTTGGTCATATGGGTTTTACGGGAACTTACGCATGGGCCGATCCCGATCAAGAATTGATTTTTGTATTTTTATCGAACAGAACCTATCCCAGTATGTCAAATAATTTACTGGGAAAAAATAACATAAGAACAAGAATGCAAGCAATGGTCTACAAAGCTTTAATTCACTAAAACATAAACATTTGAAAATTGTAATTGTATGTTATCCTACCTTTGGGGGGAGTGGTGTGGTCGCAACCGAGTTAGGACTTTATTTGGTCAAAAAAGGATATGAAATCCATTTTATCACCTACAAGCAACCGGTGCGAATCCAAAACTTAACCAAAGGTTTACACTTCCACGAAGTTCATGTACCCACCTACGATTTGTTTAAGTACCAGCCCTATGAGTTGGCCTTGTCCAGTAAGATTGTTGATGTTGTCAAAAAATATAAAATTGATATGCTGCATGTTCATTATGCCATTCCCCATGCTTATGCGGCCTATATGGGTAAAAAAATGTTGGAAGATGAAGGGATTCAAATTCCGATGATCACCACGCTTCACGGTACAGACATTACGCTGGTGGGAAGCCATCCTTTTTATAAAAAAGCGGTTCAGTTTAGTATCAATCATTCCGAATATGTTACGGCAGTTTCTCAAAGTCTAAAAGATGATACTGAGCGTCTTTTTGACATTACTACCGAAATCAAGGTTATCCCCAATTTTATAGATGTTGAAAAATTTAAATTTAAAACTGTTCCCTGCGAAAAAGGACAAATTGCTCCTGGCGATCAATTGGTCATTACCCATATCAGTAATTTTAGACCACTCAAAAGGGTAATCGATGTTCTTAAAACCTTTAAAATTGTAAATGAGCAATTGAATGTCAAATTGTTGATGGTCGGAGACGGTCCGGAGAAGGAGCGAGCCATGCGTTATTGTAAGTCCCATAATATGGAAGATGCTGTTTTGTTTTTAGGAAAGAGTAATCAAATAGATGAGATATTGTGTTTTTCTGATCTGTTCCTTTTGCCTTCAGAACAGGAAAGCTTTGGGTTGGCTGCACTCGAAGCCATGGTTCACCGGGTTCCCGTGGTTTGCTCTGATGTGGGAGGCTTGCCGGAAGTTATTAAAAATGGTTTCTCAGGATTTCTTTGCCCTTTGGGCGACGTCAATGTGATGGCAGAAAAAGCCATTTATATTTTGGAGGACTCGGAGCGGCATAAACTGTTTAAACACCAGGCCTATGAGTCTTCAAAAAAATTCGATATCGAAAAAGTGATCTCTCATTATGAATACCTTTACAGGGAAGCAAAAAAACCTTATTCCGGATGACAGAATCTACTACCCTGGGACGCTCATCTATGAACAGTGTCAGTTTTAAAACATTTTCTTTGATTAACTAAAATAATTAACTGTCTCGGAAAAGTGATTTTTTTTCATGGGTTTTGTGCTTAAGTACTCTTTATAAACAAGCGCTAGCGGGGTGATGTTCCAAATTCTGAGTTATTTAAATAAAATATAGATTAAGTCAATAAAAACAAACCTTCCCCAAGATTATCAAAATAAAAACAAATAAACTTACATCTCCACTTCATCCAAAGATCATCGCTTAGTAGCTTTAAAATGGGAAAA
>CESO01030283.1_pt1 | contig 18093 bp, 9 predicted proteins | sample 356341 | NCBI WGS metagenome assembly CESO01 (sample SAMEA2621812, study PRJEB7988) | marine metagenome | biome: marine biome (ENVO:00000447); feature: deep chlorophyll maximum layer (ENVO:xxxxxxxx); material: "saline water (ENVO:00002010), including plankton (ENVO:xxxxxxxx)" | depth 35 m
CCTACCCTATTACTCAATTCTCATCACGACACGGTTCAGCCCAATGCGGCCTATACCAACGATCCGTTTGAGTCCAAAATCGAGGGTGGAAAACTATACGGCCTAGGAAGTAATGATGCTGGAGGGGCCTTGGTTTCTCTAATTGCTTTGTTTACCCACTACTATGACGCACAAAATCCAAAATACAATCTAATCATCGCTGCCTCGGCAGAGGAAGAAATTGCGGGACAAGACAGTCTTAGTGGGCTGCTCTCTCACTTACCCAAAATCGACGTGGCCATAGTAGGTGAGCCCACAGAAATGCATTTGGCGGTAGCCGAAAAAGGTTTATTGGTTTTTGACGCAGTCATCAAAGGGACTCCTGGACATGCCGCACACCCCAACGATGACAACCCCATTATGAAACTCCCCAAAGTATTGGAATGGTTTCAAAACTTCTCCTTGGAAAAACAATCCGACTTTTTGGGAGATGTCAAAATCACAGTCACCCAGATCAATGCAGGAAAAGAACACAATGTGGTTCCTGCAAGCGTAGATTTGGTAGTGGACGTAAGGGTCAACGACCAATACAGCAATGAAGAATTGGCCAAGATACTCACCGAGGCTGCCCCCTGTGAAATGACACCAATGTCGTTGCATCTCAATTCTTCTTCCATAGGAATGGATCATGAATTGGTTCAGGCAGGAATTGCCTTGGGAAGAAAAACCTATGGTTCTCCTACCCTATCGGATCAAGCAGCACTTCAATGTCCATCGCTCAAAATGGGTCCCGGATTATCTACAAGATCACACTCAGCCAATGAGTACATCTTTGTGCATGAGATCGAAGAGGCAGTAAAAATTTATATTGAACTTTTAGGAAAAATACTTTAAGCATGAAACTCTGGCAAAAAAACCAAGCTCCACACGAAAAAATAGACCATTTTACGGTAGGAAAAGATCGAGAATATGATCTCTATTTGGCTGCCTATGACTGCCGAGCTTCCATAGCCCATGTGCAAATGTTATCCAAAATTGGGGTTTTATCGCAAGAAGAATCCGATCAGATCGTCAAGGTGTTGGAAGAACTAAAAACCGATGCAGAAAATGGAGATTTTGTTATCGAAACCGAGTTTGAAGACATGCATTCCAAAATCGAATATGTACTGACACAAAAGTTTGGGGATTTAGGTAAAAAAATACATACCGCCAGATCAAGAAACGATCAGGTATTGGTGGCCCTTCATTTGTATCTTAAGGCCGAGATTGAGACGATTAAAGGACTCACGCACAGCTTTTTTAGGTTATTGATGGATTTGGCCGATCAGCATAAGGATCATTTATTGCCAGGATATACCCATTTTCAGGTGGCCATGCCATCTTCTTTTGGACTTTGGTTCTCTGCCTATGCCGAAACTCTGGTCGATGACATGACCTTGCTCAATGCAGCTCATCAAGTAGTGGATCAAAATCCATTGGGAAGTGCCGCAGGTTTTGGGAGTTCATTTCCTATTGACAGAAAAGCCACCACCGAAAGTTTGGGCTTTGCCGATTTAAAATACAATGTGATTGCCGCCCAGATGAGTAGAGGAAAGGCTGAAAAAACTACTGCTACCGCTATGGCGGCTTTGGCCGCTACGCTTTCCAAAATGGCAATGGACATCTGTCTTTATATGGGGCAAGAGTACAACTTTATCACTTTTCCTGAGGAGTTGACCACAGGATCCAGTATCATGCCGCATAAGAAAAACCCCGATGTATTTGAACTCATCAGAGGCAAATGTAATCTCCTTCAGGGACTGCCCAATCAGTTGGCTTTACTCATGGCCAATTTACCCTCTGGCTATCACAGAGAAATGCAACTCGCCAAAGGCCCCATCATTGAAGCCATCAATGAACTCAAAGCTTGTTTGGATCTTTTTACTTTCAGTTTAAAGGAAATACAAGTCAAAGAAAATATTTTGGACGACCCTAAATACCAATATGTTTTTAGCGTTGATACGCTAAACGAATGGGTTAAGGAGGGGATGCCTTTTAGAGATGCTTACAAAAAGATGGGAGAAAAAATTGCCAGTGATGACTACCAACCCCACAAAAATTTATCCCATACTCACTTGGGAAGTCTGGGGAATCTGACTTTGGAAGCCATTCGATCTAAAATGGAAAAGGCTTTTCAGCAATAAAATAACTAAATGTGCAGAGGTCGATTTTCTGAGGCTACCAATGCAGCCTCTTTTACCGCTTCGGCATAGGTGGGATGAGAGTGGCTCATACGGGCGATGTCCTCGGCAGAGGCACGAAATTCCATGGCCACCACTGCTTCGGCAATCAAATCGGCCACACGGGCTCCGATCATATGAACACCGAGTACCTCATCCGTTTGGGCATCGGCCAAAATTTTGATAAAACCATCGGTATCACCACTGGCACGGGAACGCCCCAAGGCACGCATGGGAAACTGTCCACTTTTATAGTTGACCCCCGCTGATTTGAGTTCCTCCTCAGTTTTGCCTACGGCAGCCACTTCAGGCCAGGTATAGATTACATTGGGGATAAGGTTGTAATCAATGTGAGGCTTTTGTCCAGCCAATATTTCTGCCACCATTACCCCTTCCTCCTCAGCTTTGTGCGCCAGCATGGCACCTCGAACGACATCGCCAATGGCGTAGATGTTTGAAGCAGAAGTTTGCAGATGCTCATTCACTTCAATCTGACCGCGGTCGGTAAGTTTTACGCCAGCCGCTTCTACATTTAATCCATCGGTATAGGGTTTTCGACCAACAGAAACCAAACAATAATCCCCTTCTAAATTGACCTCCTCCCCTTTTTTGTCTAAGGCAGTCACGGTAATTGTATCTGCATTGCGCTCTACTTTATTGACTTGATGCGACAAATAGAATTTTATTTTTTGCTTTTTCATCACCTTGGTCAATTCACGGGAAAGTGCGCTGTCCATCACCGGTGTGATACGGTCGGCATATTCTATAACAGAGACCTCGGCTCCAAGTCTTTTGTATACCTGTCCCAATTCTAAACCGATAACGCCTCCACCGATGACGATCATGTGTTTGGGAATTTCCTTCAACTCCAAAGCCTCGGTTGAAGTGATGATGCGTTCCTTGTCGATATTAATAAAGGGCAAGCTTGCGGGCTTGGATCCAGTGGCAATAATAATATTTTTGGCAGTAATGTCTTCGGACTTCTCCCCTGCTATATGAATGGTAGTGGCATCTTTAAAAGACCCCAAGCCATTGAATACACTTACTTTGTTCTTATCCATCAAAAAATCGATGCCTTTGGTTGTTTGTTTGACCACAGAGGCTTTACGGGCAATCATTTTTTCCAAATTTACCTTGACCTCTCCAGGAATTTCAATACCGTGTTCTTCAAAATGGTTAACGGCATCTTCGTAGTGGTGAGATGAATCCAATAGGGATTTTGAGGGAATACAGCCCACATTAAGGCAGGTTCCTCCCAGAGTATTGTATTTTTCTATAAGGGCAGTTTTCATCCCTAACTGAGCACAACGAATGGCAGCTACATAGCCTCCAGGGCCCGATCCAATTATGGCAACATCAAATGATTGCATAGTTTAAATTTCGATTTACTGTCAAAAATACAAAAGTTAGGGTTTAAGATTGATTAAAGCAGTTGTAAAAAAAGGGTAAATTGTACTTTTAAAATAATATTAAATTGAAAACCCCAAGACTATCTCTATCGGCTGCATTACTTCCACTGTTCATATTGGTCTTGTTATTGACCTATAATGTTACTGTTTTTGGCGATGATGCACTGAGTGGTTCCAACCAGTTTATTCTTTTGTTAGGGGGAGTTGTAGCGGGCTTGGTAGGCCTCCGAAACAAGGTCACTTACGGGCAAATGTTGCAAAAGGTGGGGGAAAACTTACAATCGGTGACGGGCCCCATTTTGATTTTACTTTTGGTGGGGGCCTTGGCCGGGACATGGCTGTTGAGCGGAATTATTCCCGCCATGATCGATTATGGTTTACAAATCGCCAACCCTCCTTTTTTCTTGCCCGCATGTGTATTGATCTCGGCCTTGGTCTCTTTGGCCACAGGGAGCAGTTGGTCCACATCAGCCACCATCGGGATCGCCTTGATCGGCATAGGAAAGGCTTTGGACTTGCCCGTGGGCATGGTGGCCGGTGCTGTGATTTCCGGAGCCTATTTTGGGGATAAACTTTCTCCATTGAGCGATACCACCAATTTGGCCCCTGCCATGGCGGGAGGTGAACTCTTTGCCCATATTCGCTATATGCTCTACACCACACTGCCCAGTATTGTGATCACCCTTTTGATCTTTATTGTTTTGGGCTGGGGTTTTTCTAGCTCTGGGGATGTGGACACCTCTCTGTTGAGCGAATCCATTCGGGAAAAATTTAACATCAGCCCCTGGTTGTTTTTGGTGCCTCTGGTCGTCATCTTGATGATTATCAAAAAAACCCCACCGCTTTTGGCATTATTTGTTGGAACAATATTGGGGGGACTTTTTGCGCTGATTTTTCAACCTCAACTGCTGATAGATCTATCCGAAAGTTCAGTATTGAATTTTAAAACCATTTATAAAAGTATCTTTAACGCCATTACTGTCGATACCCAAATCGAAACCAATGACCCCCTTTTGAACGAATTATTTTCATCGGGAGGAATGCAAGGGATGTTGGGTACGGTTTGGTTGATTATTTGCGCCATGGTTTTTGGCGGGTTGATGGACGCCATCGGTGCCTTACAGGCCATCAGCCATGCTTTTTTAAAATGGGCCCAAACCACTTTTCAACTTATAGCAGGTACGGCAGCATCCAGTTTGACGGTCAACCTTACCGCCTCAGATCAATACTTGGCCATCGTGGTACCGGGAAAGATGTTTGCGCAAGCCTATCGGGATCGAAAGCTGGCTCCCGAAAATCTGAGCCGCACCCTGGAGGATGCCGGAACGGTAACCTCTGTATTGGTACCATGGAATACCTGCGGGGCCTATCAATCGGGGGTATTGGGCGTGGGTGTGGCAGAATATTTTTTCTACGCTTTTTTTAATTGGATCAGTCCTTTGATGACTTTGACCTATGCTTATTTTAAAATTAAAATTAAAAAATTGAAAGTTGATTAATCTTATCTTCAGGATGATTAGTATTTCTTATACTCGCAAAGAAATTAATTATCATCTCTTTTAAATTTTACCTTAAATAAATTTAATTTTACTTTACTGAAAAAATATAAAATCATTTACCTATGAACAATCACGCAAATGGAAACGGAGACATCGCAAAATGCCCTTACCTCGGAGGGGTCTTAAGGGAAAGCGCTGGTGGTGGATCGGTTAACCGTGACTGGTGGCCCAACCAATTGAACTTGAATATTCTACGTCAACACTCAACGCTGTCTGATCCTATGGATCCTGATTTTGATTATGCGGAAGAATTTAAAAAATTAGATTTGGCAGCCGTCAAAGAGGACTTGTACGAATTGATGACCAATTCACAAGAATGGTGGCCCGCCGATTATGGTCATTACGGCCCCTTCTTTATACGAATGGCATGGCATGCTGCCGGTACCTACAGAATTGCTGACGGTCGAGGTGGTGCCGGAGCAGGGACTCTGCGTTTTGCCCCGCTGAACAGCTGGCCAGACAATGCCAACTTGGAAAAGGCCCGACTTTTGTTGTGGCCCATCAAACAGAAATATGGTAAAAAGCTCTCATGGGCTGATTTAATGGTTCTAACAGGAAACTGTGCGATGGAGTCCATGGGCTTTAAAACTTTTGGTTTTGGCGGTGGTCGTGTCGACGTTTGGGAACCTGAAGAGGACGTTTACTGGGGACCCGAAGCAGAATGGCTGGGTGATAAGAGATATACAGGTGAGCGCGAATTGGAAAATCCACTCGGTGCCGTACAAATGGGATTGATCTACGTTAATCCTGAGGGCCCCAATGGCAATCCAGATCCCCTAAAATCGGCGTATGACATCCGCGAAACTTTTGGCCGAATGGCCATGAACGATTATGAAACTGTAGCTTTGATTGCCGGAGGACATACATTTGGAAAAACACATGGTGCGGCTGATGCTGACCAATATGTTGAGGCCGAACCTGCAGGAGCAAGAATTGAACAAATGAGCAAGGGATGGAAAAATAATTTTGGCTCCGGAAAAGGAGAACACACCATCACCAGCGGTTTGGAAGGAGCGTGGACAACCACACCCACCCAATGGAGTAATAATTATTTTGAAAACCTTTTCGGTTTTGAATGGGAGTTGACCAAAAGTCCCGGAGGAGCCCAACAGTGGACTCCCAAAGGGGGTGCCGGTGCAGGATCGGTTCCCGATGCTCACAATGCTGAAAAACATCATGCACCCATGATGCTGACTACAGACATCGCCTTAAGGATGGATCCCGCATACGAACCCATCTCAAGACATTTTTACGAAAATCCCGATGAGTTTGCCGATGCATTTGCCAAAGCTTGGTATAAGTTGACCCACAGAGATATGGGGCCGATTGAGCGTTATTTGGGATCTGAGGTACCTCAGGAAACTTTGATATGGCAAGATCCAATTCCAAAAGTAGATCACGCACTGATTGACGATAAGGATGAAGCAGCCCTAAAAGCTAAGATTTTGAATTCTGGATTGAGTGTTGGTCAACTGGTAAGTGCTTCTTGGGCCTCTGCTGCAACCTATAGAAACTCTGATAAGCGAGGTGGTGCCAATGGAGCACGCATTAGCCTTTCTCCACAAAAATACTGGGATGTCAATCAACCCATCAAGTTGGGAAAAGTATTGGATGTATTGACGGGTATTAAAAACGAGTTCAACGCCATCAGTCAAGACAAAAAAGTTTCTCTGGCCGATCTGATTGTTTTGGCCGGAAGTGCGGGAATCGAAAAAGCCGCTGCCGATGCCGGACATGATGTTAAAGTACCTTTTACAGCTGGAAGAACAGACGCTACACAGGACCTAACCGATGTAGAATCTTTCTCTGTATTGGAACCATTGGCGGATGGATTCAGAAACTACATGAAAAAGCAGTATGATATCGATGCAGAAAAACTATTGATTGACAAAGCGCAACTGATGACTTTAACCGCACCCGAAATGACTGCTTTGGTCGGAGGTATGCGTGTGTTGAACACCAACTTTGGTGGTTCCAAGCACGGTGTGTTGACCGATCGCCCCGGAACCTTAACCAACGATTTCTTTGTCAACCTACTTGACATGAATACCACCTGGGAAGCTACTGACGATAACGAAAGTGAATTTGAATGTCGTGATTTGACCACAGGCGAGATCAAATGGAGCGGATCAAGAGTTGATTTGATCTTTGGCTCCAACAGTGAGTTGCGTGCCATTGCCGAAGTTTACGGTTGTGCCGATGGTGAAGAAAAATTTGTCAAAGATTTTGTTGCCGCATGGAGCAAAGTGATGGAGCTCGATCGATTTGATTTGGCCTAAAACATTATAAACACTTGATAAAGTAAAAACCCCGAACCAATTGTGGTCTCGGGTTTTTTTTAGACCGGGGATTGAAGATGAATTTGTATTTTTGTTTTATAAGCATGATTCATGGCCAAAAAGCTTTCCCGTCCCCGCGTTCCTGAATTTTCGGAAGAAAAAAAATACCGTATCAGAAGAATACAAATTCTTTTGGGAAGCTTTTTGCTGTTATTGGGATTTTTGATGACCGTTTCCTTTATTTCTTTTTTGTTCCATCATCAATCGGATCAAAGTACATTAGAAGTCTTTTTTGAAAAGAAAGTCCAATCACAAAACCTTTTGAATAAATTAGGTGCTTTGGTGAGTCACTTTTTTATATACCAACTGTTCGGAATAGCAGTTTTTATCCTGTCCTATCTTTTGTGTTACACTGGTTATTTACTTTTTTTTGATAGCGACAGAAAAGAACTCTTAGGACATTGGAGTTGGGCATTAATCTATTTGATGTGTCTGTCTGTTTTTTTTGGATTTTACCACATTGATTCTCCTTTACTTGGTGGATTGGTTGGCTATGAGATCAATAGTTTTTTGGTGGCTTATTTTGGTAATGTAGGGGTAGCAGGTTTACTAATTTTTTCGGTGATTGCCATCTTGGTCCTTCAATGGAAATTAACTCCTGAAAAAGTTTTGATGTTTTTTCGTTCACGATTCGAAAAGGAGCGACCCCCAACTGCCGTTGGTATCGAAAACAGCTTAGATTTGGAAATTGGTGATTTTGTAGAAAAAGTAGCTACTGATATTGAGGTAAAGCAGGCCGATCCGATTGAAGATGAAATACCATCAGATGAGGGTGAAGTTACCATGGAGGTGGAAACTCATAAAGAAGAAGAAAGTTTAACTGACAACCTGGCGCAATCTTTGGTCGAGAAACACGGTTTTTTTGATCCCAAACTGGAATTGAGTAAATACCGCTTTCCCATCCATGATCTGCTCAAAGATTATGGAGAAAGTTCCATCACCATTGATCAAGAGGAGCTGGAATTGAATAAAAACAAAATTGTAGATACCCTAAAGAATTACAACATTGGGATCTCAAAAATCAAAGCAACCGTAGGACCTACTGTAACCCTTTATGAAATAGTCCCCGAAGCGGGAATTAGAATTTCCAAAATCAAAAACTTGGAAGACGATATTGCCCTGTCTCTTGCGGCATTGGGTATCAGAATCATCGCTCCAATTCCAGGAAAAGGAACCATCGGTATCGAAGTTCCCAATCAAAAGCCAAGTATCGTCTCAATGCGATCTGTAATTACCTCAAATAAATTTCAGACGGCAGAGATGGAACTGCCCGTGGCCTTGGGTAAAAACATCAGCAACGAAACTTTTGTGGTGGATTTGACCAAGATGCCCCACCTGCTCATGGCCGGGGCGACAGGTCAAGGAAAATCAGTAGGATTGAATGCAGTGCTTACGTCTTTACTTTACAAAAAACATCCCGCTGAGATCAAATTTGTTTTGGTTGATCCCAAAAAAGTAGAGCTTAACATATACAGTAAAATTGAACGTCACTACCTGGCCAAATTACCCGATACCGAAGATGCAATTATCACAGACAACACCAAAGTAATTCATACCCTCAATTCGCTCTGTATAGAAATGGACAATCGATATGAATTCCTTAAAAACGGTATGTGTCGAAACCTAAAGGAATACAATCAAAAGTACCGAGAGCGAAAATTAAACCCTGAGGACGGTCATAGCTTTTTGCCTTATATTGTTCTTGTAGTAGATGAGTTCGCCGACTTAATCATGACCGCAGGAAAGGAAGTTGAGACACCCATCGCACGATTAGCACAATTGGCCCGAGCAGTAGGGATTCATTTGATCATTGCCACCCAAAGGCCCTCGGTCAATGTCATTACCGGAGTCATCAAAGCGAACTTCCCTGCCAGAATTGCCTTTAGGGTGACTTCGAAAATAGATTCACGTACCATACTGGATTCTGGGGGGGCAGATCAATTGATCGGTCGGGGTGACATGCTCTACACTCAAGGCAACGATTTGACACGAATTCAATGTGCTTTTGTAGACACGCCCGAAGTTCAAAAGATTTCGGATTACATCGGAGCACAAATGGGTTATGCTAGCGCTTATGTGTTGCCTGAATACGTCGAAGAAAATACCAGTAGTTTAGACCTTGACCCCTCTGAGAGGGATGATCTCTTTAGAGAGGCGGCAGAGGTAATCGTCACAGCTCAACAGGGATCGGCATCACTCCTCCAAAGAAAACTCAAACTGGGTTATAATCGAGCAGGTAGGATCATTGATCAAATGGAAGTGGCAGGAATTGTGGGTCCATTTGAAGGAAGTAAGGCAAGGCAAGTACTCATCTCCGATTTAAATGCTCTCGATGTACTTTTGAACAATGAAGATGCATAAATTTGCAATATGAAATTTAAAAATTACTTTCTGCTGTTTTTTATAGGAACCCTTGCAAATGTATGGTCCCAAACCTCCCTTGAGGCACAAAATCTTTTGGAATTGGCATCCAAACAAATGGAAAGTTATAAGAATATAGCGTTTGAATTCAGTTACGTGCTCAATAACCGCATGGAGCAAATCAATCAAGAAAGTTCCGGTCAAGTTACCGTAGCAAGTGAGAAATACAAATTGAATTTTCTCGACGCCATTCAGCTTTTTGACGGAAAGGCCCTTTATACCATAGTTCCCGAAAATGAAGAAATAACCATTACCCAAGCCGAGGATGAGGAAGATTTTGGTATTAACCCCAAAGAATTATTAGAATTTCACAAAAAGGGATATGATTACCATTGGGACATCAGTCAAAGGTTAAAAGGAAAAAACATTCAATTTGTTAAATTAATTCCTACTAAAGATGATGGGGAGATCCAATCCTTGTTGGTGGGAATTGATACACAAAAAAACCATATCTACAAACTGATTGAAGTGGGAGGCAACGGAACAGTTACCACCCTTACCATCAATAATATGAAAGTGGACAGTTCTTTGCCAAAGAATTTCTTCGTATTTAACGAAGCAGATTATCCCAATTATTACATTAATAATTAGTGAATTGAAAATACTTGATCGCTATATTATCCGTCAGTACCTGTCACGCTTGCTCAGTGTTTTTGCTATTTGTATGCTGATTTTTGTGGTGCAAACCTTTTGGTTATACATAGATGATCTCGCAGGAAAAGGTTTGGATTTTGAAACGATTTTTAAATTTTTGATCTACTTTACTCCCAAGCTGATCCCCATTGTTCTCCCCCTTTCGATATTATTGGCCTCTTTGATGACATTCGGCAACTTAGCTGAAAATTATGAGTTTGCTGCAATGAAATCTACGGGAATCTCACTGATTCGATGTATGACGGGTTTGTTTTTGGTTCACATTGCCATTGGTGTAGGGAGTTTTTATTTTTCCAATCACCTGATTCCCTATGGCGAAGTTAAATCCTACAACCTGAGAAGGAACTTGGCCAAGTTAAAACCCGCCATTGCGATTCGAGAGGGCATTTTTAATGACTTAGGACAAATGAGCATCAAAGTAAAGCGAAAGTACGGTGAGGATGAAAGGTTACTCGAAGATGTAATCATTCATGAAAAAACCAATGATTATAAAAACCGGATTGTCATCAAAGCCAAAAACGGAGAATTAAAAAGTAAGACCACCGATGCAACGCTCCAACTGGTCTTGTATGATGGTAATCGTTATGAAGAAATTGCAGGTAAAAATTATGAGGAACGAATGCGGTTTCCTCATGCCAAAGTACATTTCGAGGAGTATATAATGAACATAGATATGTCCAAGTTCAATAATGTAGATTTGAGTGAGGAAAATTACACCACCACTTACAAAATGCAAAAAGTCAATCAACTAAAAGTAAGCATTGACACCTTGGAACGAGATTATAGCTCTCAAAGAAAAATATTTAGTGAAAACTTTAATAAAAAACACTACAGCAACCAGATAAAACCGTTAAAAGATACAGAAAGCTATATTTCTGATTCACTCATTCAGGCTAATATTCTCAATATCATAAAAACAACTGACGATTGGCGGGTCCGTCAAATTGTGGAAAGATCACTAAGTGATGTAAGAGGGATTTTAAGGAGTCTGGAAAATAAGAAACGAACCTTTTTTTACTTTCAAAAATTGATCAACCTTCACAAAATGGTCATGTTGGATAAGTTCACCTTGATTTTCTCCTGCATCTTTCTTTTCCTGATTGGGGCTTCCCTAGGTGCTATAATCAAAAAAGGTGGATTGGGCTTACCCTTGGTTTTGTCTGTCTTGATTTTTTTATCCTATCATTACATCGGAATCTTTGTGAAAAATGCCGCAGAGGACAATAGTGTCCATCCAATATTGGCCAGTTGGATATCAACGATGGTATTGGCTCCATTTGCGTTTTATCTAACCAAAAGAGCCTCATCGGATGAGGGATTTGTGAATCTGGATTTTATAACGGTTCCCGTTCAAAAAATTTATTCCAAATACATGGGACCAAAACTATAAAAAATTTATGTCAAAAACTTTACTCAATACCATAGAGGAAGCAATCATATCCATCAAGAAAGGCGAAATCATCATAGTCGTAGACGATGAAGACCGTGAGAATGAAGGTGATTTTGTATCCGCCGCAGAGGTAATTACTCCAGAAAAAATAAATTTTATGGCCACCCACGGAAGAGGATTGATTTGTACTCCACTGACCGAAAAAAAATGTAAAAAATTAAAATTGGATCGAATGGTAAGCTCTACTTCAGATCCAATGGATACCGCTTTTACTGTATCGGTAGACTACCGAGGTAATGGGGTTACGACAGGTATTTCTGCTGCAGATCGCTCCCAAACGATCCGTGCAATGATAGATGAAAAAACCAGAGCCATTGACCTCACCCGACCGGGTCATGTATTTCCTTTGATTGCCAAGGACGGTGGAGTTTTGCGTCGTACCGGACATACAGAAGCTGCAATTGATTTTGCGCGTTTGGCGGGATTCGAAGCTGCCGGTGTAATTGTAGAAATCATGAATGAAAATGGTTCTATGGCAAGACTTCCTGAACTGATCAAGGTTGCCAAGAAATTTGATTTAAAAATTGTTTCCATTGAAGATTTGGTGGCCTACAGAATGCAACATGACAGTTTGATTGAGAAAAAGAGTGATTTTCAAGTGGAAACCCGCTATGGTCCATTCCGATTAAGGTCTTATCAGCAAACCACGAATCAACAGATTCACTTGGCACTATCCAAAGGCAGTTGGAAAGAAGACGAAGCCGTTTTGACCCGAATCAATTCCCTAAGGATCAGCAATGATGTTTTGAGCATGTTGACAGGTCAAATTACCAAAGGACTGGATGATATTTTTAAGCTAATCAACCAAGCTGAAAAAGGAGCAGTCATTTTCATCAACCAACAACAATCATCAGAAAATCTTCTATCGAGAATCCAAAAACTAAAAGGAATGCAGCAAAAAGGAAAGGTTGACAAAGCACCTCCTATCATAATGGACGCGAGAGATTTTGGCATAGGGGCACAAATTTTACACAATCTTAAAATCAAAAAACTGAACTTGATCAGTAACTCCAGCAAAATGCCTAGGGTAGGGATCACAGGTTATGGCCTGGAAATCATGCGTTATGTCAATTATTAAACCGGTTAATAATCGTGTAATTTTTTATCTGTAAAATCAATTGATTGAAAATCAATAAATATTATATTTGCATCCCAAGGAGAAATGGCAGAGTGGTCGAATGCGGCAGTCTTGAAAACTGTTGAGGGTCATACCTCCGGGGGTTCGAATCCCTCTTTCTCCGCTCAATAGTCCTGAAGACCCAGTGTTTTTAGGACTTCTTTCTTTGTTTCAATATTAATTATAGTAAAATTTTTACGATAAATTAAACTGAACTATTCTATGAAAATAGAGCTCATTGACATAATATCTTTTTTTGGTTTTATAGCTTTTGTGATTATAATTTCATTATTTAAATCTGGTAAGAAAAAAACTGATGAAGATTATTTTTTAGCCGGTAGAAAGCTTAGCTGGTGGTTAATAGGAATTTCAATTATTGCAACAAATATTTCATCTGAACATTTCGTGGGTCAAGCAGGTCAGGGATTTAGAGATGGGATTGGTCTAGCGATAGCAACTTGGGGGTGGATGGCTGCTTTTGCAATGGTAGTAATGGCAATATTTTTATTGCCAAGATATCTTAAAATCGGAATTTACACTCTTCCTGAATTTCTTGAATACAGGTATAATAGAGCAGTTAGAACCCTAATGTCAGTTTACATGTTGATTTTTTATGCCTTTATTTCAATGGCCACGGTTCTTTACTCAGGTGCGCTAACTCTTGAAACTATTTTTGATATACCTCTTTATTATGGTATTTGGGGGATCGGAATAATCGCCGGTTTTTATACATATTATGGTGGTCTTTCAGCTGTAGTTTGGTCGGATTTAATTCAGGGTGTGACACTATTAATTGGTGGTTTTCTAATTTTTATTCTTGCTATTAAAAGAATTGGTGGATGGGAAAAATTTGTTTTAAATAATAGTGATCGTTTACATGTTGTTATGCCATTGGATCACCCAGAGCTGCCATGGTTAGCGGTTTTTTTTGGTGGAATGTGGATTCCCCACTTTTTTTACTGGGGTTTTAGCCAATTTATTGTTCAGCGAAGTCTGGCTGCAAAAGATATAGAGGCTGGTCAAAAAGGCGTTCTTCTCGGAGCTACTCTAAAAGTAGTAATTACATTCATAATAATTATTCCAGGTATTATTGCATTTGATCTTTTTGGAGAAGAAATTAGAGCTAGTTGTGAAACAGGAAATTGTGGGGATTCAGCGTATCCATTACTAATCAAAAAACTTTTACCAGTTGGGTATATCGGAATAATGTTAGCTGCTTTATTTGGTGCAATTCTTAGTACACTTGATAGTTTGTTAAATTCTGCTGCAACAATATTTACAATTGATATTTACAAACCATTTATAAATAAAAATGCTTCTTCCTTAAAAAGTCTTAAAGTAGGTAAACTCTCAACTATAATTTTAGTTCTTATTGCTTGTTTATGGGCTCCAGTAATTACATCTTTTGAGGGGGGTGTATACATTTTTATAAATCAGTTCTGGGGATTTATGCAGTCTGGAGTTGTTGCAGCATTTTTTTATGGAATTTTTTGGAAAAAAATTTCTTGGAAGGCGGCTTTCCTGGGTATGGTTCTTAATATCCCAATCTATGGCTTTTTATTAATTTTTAGACCGGATATACCTTTTTTACATAGCCAAGCGATTACATTTATATCTATAATTTTATTCATCACTTTATACACACTTATCTGGCCTCAAAAAGAATTAATAAAAATGCCTTATAAATATTACCACGATTACAAACTAAGTCCAGTTGTTAAATACTGGGGTATTTGCATATGTATTTTGACGTCTATGTTGATTTTATATTTTAGATAAAGAGTAATTAATTTTATATATAAATAAGTCAGCTTAGACTAGCTATTCTCAAATATTAATTCAATTAGAAGTTATAAAAGAACTTTTATATTAATCTACTTTTAGATTGAACTTTTAAAAGATGTTGTCCCACTTCCCTATACCCTAGGGGTGGTTTTTATAAAATGGTTTTTTCTTAGAGTCAATTGGATTTATATTTAGATATATCACAAACATTTATTATTTTCAATAGCTAAATAACTTTTTCAATGAAAAGAGTTTTGTTACTCAAAAAGAAAACCTAGCGTCTGAAGTTTTGAATATTATTTTAAAAAGATCAAGCCAATAAAATCAGCCATTTATTAAATATTTACTCTTTTGTGTAATTTTTCTATTGTACTATTATTGCTTTATCGTGTGCTTTATTTAACTTAAAGTATTGCTGATTAGGATTATTTCTGTTTAAAACGGCTGACCTAGTAGATACTAATTTACCCTTTTCATATATCATTAACTTTGCACGTGCATTCCCTTTCTTGTATGGTAAATTAATAGTAACTGGTTTATCATTTTGAATTAAAAACCCTTCTTGAGTATTTTCAATTGATAGGTTTAATGGATCAGTAGAGGCAATTACTGTCCAATTTTTATAATCTAATCGACTTATACCTGATAACAACATAAAGTTTGGTTCTTTTGCCTCTTTAGAGCCTCTAATAATTGATAATAATCCTTTTTGATAGAACTCTTTAGCTTCAGTTATATCATTTTCAGAGGTATTTAAAACAATTCTATCTGCAGTTATTTTATCTGAAAGTAAAACGTCAATTATTTGTGTACTAGGATTCTCCTTTAAAGATGAATACGATACGTTATTAATTGGGTTTTCCTCACCTTCTAAATAAGGATTAAATACTACAGCAAAAGGGTTGTTCCATGCAGCCTCTTCTCTTTTTAACATTAAAGTAGCTATAGAATCTTTTAAAATCCTTTTTGGTGCAGTGTTCTCGATTAACGCATTTGAATTAGGGGATTTAAACTTATAAATAGTTTGATTTTCACTTCCCTTAACCCATAGTTTCATGACATTATTGGGTTTATCGGCTTCTATTAATGTAAAGATGGCATTTACACCTTTCGAAGTGATAGTTTTATATTTATCTGAAAAATAATCATAACCTTTTAAGTCTCCATTTTTAGAGCTTAATTCATTTGTTTTCTGCAACTTTAAACTCTTATAATTCTCATCATAAATATCTAGTGACTGTCCTACATTTCGGTAAATGTATTCGTGTTTCTGAGTGCCTTCTTTTTGCTTTCTAGATCTAAATACATCCACAACATAACTTTTACCTGAATTTGATTTTATAATCGCTGAAAAACGTTGCTGATCAGAAACTGTTTTAGGTTCTAAAAAAGATACTTTTGAAAAAGTGACTTTATTAAAGAGCGATGTCTCCCCAGAATTTGGAAAATTATTATCTAATGTAAATGGATGATACGTTCGCATGTTATTATAATCGGAATTTCCATCAACAACAACTGTATTATGCGCTGGCATTCTCGCATAATAATTTCTAAAAGTAGGATGCCAATAACTTGGACCCATACCAGAATCTGGTCCTAAAACATAATTATTTGCAAATAATTCTATTGAAATACCATTGGCATGAGCATGATTTCCATATGAGCCTACAGTTGATAACATAACGGCATCATTGCCTTTACCTAATCTTTGATTAAACATACTTACATTAGGGGCATAAAATGTAGGGGTTGTAAGTGCTTGTATATTTGCTTCACTTTCAATGACATTATCAACAAAAAAGAATAGATCAAACAAATCTTTAGCATTTCTTTTGTATGATTTTTTAGAAATAAATTCTGATAAAAAACCAGAAATCATCTTTTCCTTTTCTTTTTGATTGTACTTTTTATAATTAGCTATTAAAAGTTCAAAGTTTTCAGGAGGTAAAATTTTATGACTAGAGTCTCCAAATCCTACCATATATCCAGAGGGAAATAAATATTGAAATGAAGATAAAACCGCTTTTTCTAAAATAGGATATTTAGCTATTTCGTTTTGGTGTGTGAAATGATCTAATAATGTAAATATTCTTAAAAGCGTAGTAATTACATGGACAGAATATGCTGGACTTTCAGGCCAAATTCCAGTTTCATAATCATAAACTAACAACGATTCGTTTACCGCTATTTGTCTATCAGTAGAAATATTAAAGGTATAATCTAAATAGTGTTCTCTTCCTTTTCTGTTTTTATAGCTATCATTACCTTCTAGAACTAAAGCTAAATAGGTTAAAAATCGTGCTTGAAATAAATTCCAATTGTTGTCCGGAATACCTTTTTCTATAATTTGATCTCCCCACTTTTGGAAAACTGCAATTGTATTTGATAAATCTTTGTTTTCAGACTCAAAATAATTATATAAAAAATCATAAGCCGTAACAAGCGATATAACAATACTTTCATGGATTACTTCGAAAGTTGCTAAGCCTGAAATATGTTGTTGATTAGAATTTTTTAAGTCTATAGGAGCCTCTCTATGATACATCCCATTTATGTAAGTAAAAAATACAGGGGTCGCAAATTCAGCATATTTTTGTTTACCAGTTAACCAGAACAAAAAGGCAGCATCTTCAGCCAACTGCATAATCTCTTGGTTCACTTTTTCAATTGCAAAACCAGCTTCAGATGGATGAATCCATTCTTTTTTGCCTGTATTTTTATGCTCTAAAAAAAGCCCACGAGGATCATCAAAATAAGGCTCAATATCATTTAATTTTGGTTTTCTATAATCGGTTGCCCAATCTCTTGTTCCTGAATATCTAACAGTTGGTACTAGTGCAGAACCTTCAGAATGTGAAAAATCACCTCCGTTTAAAAACACCTTATCATGCTTAGTCTTCCAGTTCATTTGTAAACGAGATAACAACCAAGTTGGGTCTTCTTCACAATATTCAAGATACTTTTCTAAATTTTTAACTTTTTTATCTACTAACTCCTTTTTCCAGGCTATAATATCAATGGTTTTTAAAAACTTGGCTTTATCTCCATTAGTAACATATATTCTAGGATGCACAGACTCTTGCCCCATTAACACATAAGAACAAAACAAAAGAGTTAACCAAAAAATTAAATATTGTTTAATATTTTTCATTTTATAATAT
>CESO01052416.1_pt1 | contig 18055 bp, 24 predicted proteins | sample 356341 | NCBI WGS metagenome assembly CESO01 (sample SAMEA2621812, study PRJEB7988) | marine metagenome | biome: marine biome (ENVO:00000447); feature: deep chlorophyll maximum layer (ENVO:xxxxxxxx); material: "saline water (ENVO:00002010), including plankton (ENVO:xxxxxxxx)" | depth 35 m
TAAAATTATTTATATCCTCAAATGCTAAAAACCTATGGGAATCTTAAAAGTAATCGAAGTGCTGTCTAATTCCAAAAAGTGCTGGGGAGATGCCAAAAAAAGCCGTTCAACACGCCTCTAAAACCCTTAAAAACATTCGTTCAGTCTACGTTCAAGACAAGAGTGCAACCGTTGGCGGGGGAGAAGTGGATTAATTTAGAGTCAATCTGAATTCACTTTTGAAGTGAATTAAAAAAAAGGCGGTTTTTTAAAAACCGCCTTTTTTTTATGCAATAAGTTCAGAAAGCTGTTTGCCAACACTACTGCCAATAGCGATGCCCATACCACCCATGCGAACACCGGCAAAAACATGGTCAGACTCCTGAAAAACAAGAGGCTTCTTTTGAGAGCCTACTCCCATGATCCCTGACCAACGCTGGTCAATTTCAAAATCTTTGCCTGGTAAAATAACTTGACTCAAAAGCCTTTCCAGTTCGTTTTGAATCTTGTCTGTGGTTGCAAAAGAAGTTGTGGTTTCACCCACTATATCTAAATTTCGGGCACCGCCTAAGAGAATACGCTGGTCAATATTTCGAAAATAATAATAGCCATAATCTAAATGAAACGTTCCCTTGATTTCAAGATTGGAAATGGGCTTTGTGATGAGAACCTGAGCGCGAGCGGGCTTTGTGTCAGTGGGCAGTAATGTATTTGTAAAACCATTGGTTGTTAAAATCAATTTTTTAGCATTGAATTCAAAAGCATCTGTTTTAATTTGAACCGAATGATTCGTTTCTTCATAGAATTCAACTGTAATATTGTTTAGTATTTTTATCCCTAAATTTTGTGCCTTTTTAAGTAAAGCGTGCATCATTTTACCCGTATCTAATTGGCCTTCAAATTTATTGTAAATGTATTTTTTTTTAACCTTTGAAAATTGAAATCTATCGGCTACTAAATGGTAAATATCTGCTTTGAAAATAGAAAAAAGCAAGGCGTTTATTTCGCTCATTTTTTCTAAACAGTTTTCGTAAACAGCACTGTCTTTTTCTAAAAAAAGTTCATACCCACCGTAGGCTCTAAAATCAATGCTGGCATCTCCTAGAGATTGTCGCAACAACTGTAGGCCTTGGACCCTGCTTTGTACCAATTCTAAAACTTCGTTTTCTGAATGTGTTTTTAAATCTTGTAGAATTTCACTTATACTTCCAAAACAAGCAAATCCTGCATTCTTAGTACTGGCACCTTGTGGTAAGATCCCCTTTTCAAGTAGTATAATATTTGATTCCGGAAAACGCTGTTTCAAAAATAACGCGGTGCTCAATCCTACAATGCCGCTTCCTACGATAGCGAAATCAATATTTTCTATCCATTCTTTTTGTTCCCAATAGGATAAATTCATGCCCTAAATTTAAAAGAATTAAAAAAAACTCCGAAAACAATTCGAAGTTTTTAAGTTTTAATCTTCCGATTCCATAATAAAATCTTCCATAAACTTTGTGGTATAATCGCCTAAAATATAAGCGGGGTGATCCATCAGTTGTCTGTGGAATGGGATGGTCGTTTTTATACCCTCAATGACAAACTCGTCTAAAGCTCTTTTCATTTTATGAACAGCCTCTTCCCTAGTTTGCGCCGTGGTAATCAACTTGGCAATCATTGAATCATAATTCGGTGGAATGGTATACCCGGCATAAACATGCGTATCTAATCTTACCCCATGTCCTCCAGGCGAATGCAGGGTTGTGATTTTTCCAGGTGAAGGCCTAAAGTCATTAAAAGGGTCTTCCGCATTGATTCTGCATTCTATAGAATGCAAGTTTGGAGTATAGTTTTTGCCTGAAATTGGTACACCTGCAGCCACCATAATTTGCTCTCTGATGAGATCAAAATCGATGACCTGCTCAGTGATCGGGTGTTCCACCTGAATTCTGGTATTCATTTCCATGAAATAGAAGTTGCGGTGTTTATCCACTAAAAATTCTACCGTTCCAGCGCCTTCATATCTTATGAATTCGGCTGCTTTTACAGCGGCAGCGCCCATTTTTTTCCTTAGTGCATCCGTCATAAACGGGGAAGGCACTTCTTCCGTTAGTTTTTGATGGCGTCTTTGAATTGAACAATCTCGCTCAGAAAGGTGACAAGCTTTTCCATTGGAATCCCCTATAATTTGAATTTCAATATGCCGTGGCTCTTCAATGAGCTTTTCCATATACATATCGTCATTGCCAAAAGCTGCCTTAGATTCTTGACGTGCTGAATCCCACGCATCCTTAAGGTCTTGTTCCTTCCAAACAGCACGCATCCCCTTTCCTCCGCCGCCCGCAGAAGCCTTTAACATCACTGGATATCCGGTTTTTTTGGCAACTTTTTTACAATCGGTAAAAGTCTCAATCACCCCATCACTCCCCGGAACACATGGCACTCCTGCAGCTTTCATGGTCGCTTTTGCATTGGCTTTGTCACCCATGCGGTCAATCATTTCGGCAGAAGCACCAATGAATTTAATGCCATGCTCTTCACATATTTTTGAAAATCGAGCATTTTCAGATAAAAACCCATAACCGGGATGTATCGCATCGGCATTTGTAATTTCTGCAGCAGAAATAATATTGGCCACATTAAGATAGGATTCCGTACTCAATGGTGGGCCAATACAGACCGCTTCATCAGCAAATTTCACATGTAAGCTTTCTGCATCGGCAGTAGAATAAACCGCTACAGTCTGAATGCCCATCTCTTTACACGTTCTTATGACTCTCAGCGCAATCTCACCGCGGTTTGCAACTAATATTTTTTTGAACATAACTTATTTTTATTTTATGTTAAACTGTAATTCTAAAATTAAAATTTAAAATTATGATGGATCCACTAAGAAAAGTGGCTGATCAAACTCTACTGGTGAAGAATCGTCAACGAGTATCTTTATAATTTTTCCTGATACCTCAGATTCAATTTCATTGAAAAGCTTCATGGCTTCAATAATACAAAGCACATCGCCTTCAGCAATAGTTTGACCCACTTCAGCAAAAATTGGTTTGTCGGGAGAAGGTCTTCTGTAAAAAGTGCCAATGATTGGAGACTTGATGGTAATGTATTTTGAATCATCCGAGGTTGGAACTTCAGCTACAGATTCAGCATCTACAGTTGTCTCCGCTAATGTTGCAGCTTGTGGAAGTGGCGCTTGTGGCACTGATACAGGAAGCGTCATTTGCTGAAATTGGGTTTTATTACTGCCTCCTGTTCGGATGGTAATTTTAACATCTTCTATTTCTAATTTCACTTCACTTGCGCCAGACTTGGCTACAAATTTTATAAGGTTCTGAATTTCTTTTAAATTCATAATATGGTTTTTAATTTATGTTAGTTATTAGTTTTTGTATAGGCCCATTTTAAATAAATAGACCCCCAGCTAAATCCACCACCAAAGGCAGCAAAAATGACTGTATCTCCTTTTTTGAGTTGGGTCTCATAATCGTTTAACAACAACGGTAAAGTTGCAGACGTTGTATTGCCATATTTCTCTATGTTCATCATCACTTTTTCTGGGTTGAGTCCCATGCGTTCCGCCGTGGCATTGATAATTCTTTTATTGGCTTGGTGCGCCGCCAACCATTGGACATCTGTTTTGTTCAATTGATTGCGTTCCATAATTTTTGTGGTGGCATCTGCCATGTTAAAAACGGCATTTTTAAAAACCGTTTTTCCTTCTTGAAACGCATAATGACCCCCACGGTCCAAAACCTCGTGTGTAATTGCGTTTGAAGAACCTCCATAACTGGCTTGTAAAAATTCTCGGCCAGAACCATCAGTTCGTAAATATTCGTCTTGTACTCCAAGGCCTTCATCATTTGGCTCGAAAAGTGCCGCGCCAGCGCCATCGCCAAAAATGATACAAGTTGCTCGGTCTTTATAATTCACAATGGATGACATTTTATCAGCCCCAATGAGTAGTACTTTTTTATAACGACCAGATTCTATATATCGCGCAGCAGTGGACATCCCAAAAAGAAAACCAGAGCAAGCAGAGTCCATATCAAAAGAAAAGGCATTGGTAGCGCCAATTTGTGTAGCAGTATAAGAAGCTGTAGAAGCCGCTTTCATGTCTGGAGTTGCGGTTGCTACAACCACAAGATCAATGGTTAATGGATCAATACCTGATTTTTGGAAAAGGTCCTTAGCAGCTCGTATCGCTAAAAAAGAGGTGCCTTTGGCGTCTCCTTTGAGAATTCTTCGTTCTTTGATCCCTGTTCTAGTGGTAATCCAATCATCATTGGTATCCACCATGGTCTCTAACATAGGATTGGTAAGTACAAATTCGGGAACGTATGCGCCTACAGCGGTTATGGCTGCTGAGATATTACTCATATGCTTTTTTTAAAAAATGGTGTTTTTTGGCAAAAATTGGTTCAAAATCATCAAAAAACAGATCAAAAATACTGATTTTTAGTCAAAAACAGTCAAAAAATGGATTTTTTTAAAATAAAAAAAACGCTCAAAGAGCGTTTTAATAATGGGTTATAAAAAATGCAAGTTTTTAAGCTACATTCTCTTCATTAGAGGTGCTATCAATTAGAACCTGACCTCTGTAATACAACTTTCCTTCATGCCAGTGGGCCCTGTGATAGAGGTGTGGCTCACCAGTTGTAGGACAAGTAGCGATCTGTGGTGTGGTCGCCTTGTAATGTGTTCGCCTTTTATCTCTTCTTGTTTTTGAGATTTTTCTCTTTGGATGTGCCATTTTTCAGTTATTTATCCGTTAATAATTTTTTTAATGAATCCCAACGCGGATCGGTGTCCTTGTCAGAATTGTTTTCTTTTGGCCCTTTTGGGTTAAATTTTTCAAGCGTTTTGAGTATCTCTGAGTCTAAACTGCCGTCTTCAACTCCTGGATGTATTCGTTTCTGAGGAAGGGCTAAAACAATTAGTTCGTAAATGTATTGGGCCACATTCACTTCATAAGCACCATGTGGAATGACTAAAATTGACTCATTGTCGTCATTGTATTCAGGACCAAATTTTACCACCAGGCTAAATTCGGATTGAATGGCCTGGCTGTAAGGCTCGTTAGTGACATCACAATTGACATTTACAAAGCCTTCTGCCAAAAAGTGCAAGTCTAAAAGAGTTGCCTTTTTTTCAAGCTGAATCGTTATTTTGACATCAACACTGTTGTACTCCTCAAATTCAAAAAGCTCAAAGAACGTCTGCTCAATTTTGTATTTGTACTGATGTGATCCAAGCTTTAAGCCTACAAATTGTATGTCAAATGCTTTTAATGGCTTCATCAGTCAACATAATTAAGCGTGCAAATATATAAATTTTTATTCAGGTTTACTTTATGTGGCCTTCAACTTTTTTTATTTCTGTTTTTTTAAGGCTACTCAAGGGCTTAATACTATAAGCTTTGATTTAGCATGCGTTGTTTATAAATTTCAACGGCACTTAAAATAGCTTCTTTAAAAGAATCTGTGTTGGCAATGCCTTGACCGGCAATTTCATAGGCTGTTCCGTGGTCTGGAGAGGTTCTTATGCTTTTGAGTCCGGCCGTAAAATTTACACCAGATCCAAAAGTGAGCGTTTTAAAGGGGATAAGGCCCTGGTCGTGATAGGCCGCCACAATGGCGTCAAAATTTTTATAAGCATCTGAACCAAAAAAACTATCCGCAGCATAAGGCCCATGAACTAATTTTCCGCCGCCTTTAAGGCGCTGTAGTACAGGTTTTAAAACCCTGTCGTCTTCAAGCCCAATGACCCCATTGTCTCCAGAGTGAGGATTTAGTCCCAATACCGCTATTTTGGGGTTGCTGATTCCAAAATCATATTTTAAACTATGATGAATGATTTCAACTTTTTTACAAATGAGGGCTTCAGTGATTTGAGAAGCCACTTCTGCAATGGGAAGATGGTCTGTTAAAAGCCCAATTCTGAGCTTATCGGAAATCATAAACATAAGACTGTCCCCCTCCAATTGTTGATTGAGGTAGTCTGTGTGCCCAGGAAACTGAAAAGTATCCGATTGAATGTTGTGTTTGTTTATGGGGGGCGTGACCAAAACATCAATAGCGGTTGATTTTAGATCTTGAACCGCAGCTTCTAAAGATAAAATGGCGTATCGGCCTGATTCTGAAGTTGGTTCTCCAAATTTAATGCTTACGGTCTCCTCCCAAACGTCCAGTACATTTATTTCTGAGGGCAGAGCGCTTTGGGCCTTTTGAATAACGTTAAACTGAAAAGGGGTTTCAAAATGTACACCTAAAAAAGAAATCATTTTAGAAGACGCATAAATAACAGGGGTGCACAATTCCAATAGGCATTTGTCTTGAAGAGTTTTGACAATCAACTCACCGCCAATGCCATTCAAATCTCCAATAGAAAACCCAACTTTTATTTTTTTACCTTTCTGCAACAAAAATGATATATAATGTTTGTAATTTTGATTTTACAAATTTAACGAATTAAAAGAATGTTTACTGGAATAATTGAAGATTTAGGGGTAGTTAAATCTCTTGAAAGAGAAGCGACAAACTTGCATTTAACGATCCAGAGCCGCTTGGCTTCAGAGTTAAAAATTGACCAAAGCGTTTCGCACAACGGGGTTTGCCTAACTGTTGTCACGCGCAATGCAAGCTCCTATACCGTGACGGCCATTAAAGAAACTTTGGATAAAACCAACTTAAACAACTTGACAGAAGGCGCCATTGTAAACCTAGAACGAGGCTTAAAACTTGGCGATCGGTTGGACGGTCATATGGTTCTGGGACATATTGATCAGATAGGAACCTGTGTAGACATGCAATCTCAAAATGGCAGTTGGACCTACACTTTTGAATACGAGTCTAGCCTTGGGAACATTACCATTGAAAAAGGATCCGTCACTGTCAATGGAGTCAGTTTAACCATTATAGGTTCTAAAAATAATGGCTTTAGCGTGGCCATTATCCCATACACTTACGAACATACCAATTTTAAACACCTTAAAATTGGGTCTGTGGTAAATTTAGAGTTTGATGTCATTGGGAAATATGTCTCCAGATTACACGCTAAGACCTCTATTTCTTAGACAGAACCTTGTTTTGTTCTTCTAATAAGTCCTTGATTTTTGACAGCAGCTCAACATCCGCTGGCGTAGGTACAGTCATATCTTGCACATCCTCTGCCTTGGATCTTAGTCTATTGATGAATTTGACCACTAAGAAAATTGTAAATCCAACAATTAAAAAATCTAAAACCGTTTCGATTAAGAGTCCGTAATCTAAGGATATCTGAGAAGCTTGGGCAGTGGCTTCTTTTAAAATAAATTTCTTTTCAGCAAAACTAATGCCGTCTGAAAGCAAAGAAAGTGGTGGAAGAATGATGTTTTTAACCAAAACATTGACAATGGCATTAAAAGAGGCCCCAATGATGATCCCTATGGCCATGTCAATCATATTGCCTTTAACAGCGAAATTTTTAAATTCTTTGAGTAATTTCATCAGGTTATAAATTGCTTAATATCAAAACCCCAACAAGGGGTTGGGGTTTTGATATTAAGTTGGTTAGCGGTTGTTATTAATTTTTTAGCATGGCCTTGAATTGCTCCAAGTCGAATTCGTTTCCATAAAACATGGTGCTCATTCGCATCACATCAGCAGCAATCATAATGGCTGCTTTTATTTCATCAGCTGTAGCACCTAATCGTTCTGCCTGTGCAATATGGTATGGAATGCAGTATTGACATTTGGTGGCAGCTGAAGTTGCTAAAGCTGCCAAATGCGCCTGCTTTTCTTTGATGGGCCCGTTTGTATAAACCTGCATAGACGCATCAAAATAGGCATCAGCGGCCTTTGCGAAATTTTTAGGATATACACTATTAAAGGGACTTTTTTCTAAAAGCGCTTTATAGTCGGCGTCTGAAATTGGCTCTTGGGCTTGAGCAAAAGCTGTAAAAATTAGAAAAACTATTAAAATTAAGTTTAATTTTTTCATTTGTATTTATATTTATTATGAATTAAGTTGATTTATCTCCCATTTTGCATTGGCGTTGTGTCTGGCATGAGCTTGTTTAATATGGTGTAAACTGGGCAGAACTTTGTAATGGGGCTTATGATTTGTAAAAAAGCAACAGCGATGGCTACGTAAATCCAGTTCAAACCAAATTGGCTGGCCAAAAGAATGGAACTGATGTTTAAAAGGCCAACGATTCCGTCGTGTACTCGGACTTTAATAATATCTTTTTGATTTTTCATAAATTGGTTATTTGCTTGCTTATTACGAAAGTAAAAAAAATTACTTGCATATAAAAATGCTGAATTTAAAATTAAATGGTAAAAAAACACTAGATTAAAAAAATAAATGCTTTTGAAAAAAATAATATTTACATACAGAACTTTTCTTCTGTTTATGGCTTTGAGCCATGTCGGTTGCAGCTCAGATTCTGATAATTCCTCCGATAATTCTGTTGATCCCATTGTAACACCCGAAAGTTATCCTAATATTTTGCTCATCATTGCAGACGATATGGGCAAGGATGCCGCTTTTGGGTTTAGCGAAGGGATTTTAAAACCGCAAACCCCTCATATCAATTCAATCAAAAACAGCGGCATTACCTTTCAGAATTTCTGGAGCTACCCAACCTGCAGCCCAACCAGAGCTTCCATTATAACAGGAAAATATGGCTATAGAACAGGCGTCAAATGGGCTGGTGATGTGCTACCTAATACTGAAACAAGCCTACAGCAATACATAAAAGAAGAGACGGGCAGCCGTTATAGCTCTGCTGTGATTGGAAAATGGCATCTGTCTGGAAATAGTGGTAGCTTCGACCCATCGGCATTTGGAATTGATTCCTATGCAGGCCTTTTGGGGGGTGGCCTTCAAAATTATTTCCAATGGAACTTAACAAACGATCAAGGTACCAACCCACAATCGGGATACAGTTCTAAAATTTTTACAGACTTAGCAATGGATTGGGTAGGTGCCCAAGAACAGCCCTGGTTTTTATGGTTGGCCTACAACGCCCCGCATACCCCATTTCATAGTCCACCTAGCATTATGCACAATCAAGGGGAATTGGCCAACTATTCAAATGGTATGGATCCAATGCCCTATTACCTGGCCGCTATTGAAGCCATGGATTTTCAAATTGGTCGGCTTCTAAATGGACTCACACAAGAAGAAAGAGACAATACCATCATCCTCTTTATTGGCGACAATGGTACCCCAAATGAAGTGGGCCAAAGCCCTTATGCTGGCAATGCTGTAAAAGGGTCACTCTATCAGGGTGGAATTAATGTACCTTTATTTGTTTCTGGAAAAGGTGTACAGCGGACAGGGAATGATTATAATTTACTGACTAGTACAGATTTGTTCAGTACAATCGCTCAGTTGGCTGGGGGGAGTTCTACTGAAATCCATGACAGTAAGAGCTTTAAAGAATTATTAACCATCAACGATGGTCAAAGAGCATTTCAATATTCTGAAATGGAGTCTCCAAATGCCAGTAAATGGGCCATAAGTAATGGTGATTATAAATTAATTGTAAGAGCAAATGGCGCTCAAGAATTGTATGATTTGCTGTCAGATCCCTACGAATCTGAAAATTTAATTGGTGCAGCGCTCTCTCTTGAAGCGATTGATGCCAAAACAGCTTTAGAGGCTGAACTGCATGTGATTCGGAACTAAAAAAAATTTTTTATATTTTTAGCAGATGAACGATCTAAAATATCTTTTTGCCTATACGGTTCCCGTTGCTGCGTATATTGCGTTCGAGTCTACTGGAATTGGTTGCTATGCTGCCGTTTTTTATGCATTTATTGTACTCCCTGTTTTGGATGTTGTTACGGGTGAAACCCAAACAAATATTTCTAAAGAAGCCGTGTTAAGTAAAAAAAATAAAAGGGTGTTCGATTGGATGCTATACCTCAATCTCCCAATTGTGTTTGGGCTTTTATTTTTAGTATTTACAAAAATTCAGGACACAGAATACGCCCTTTATGAACTGATCGGTATGGGCCTTTCTGCTGGTATTTTATTGGCCACCAACGGCATCAATGTGGCACATGAACTCGGCCACCGTAAGCCTTATTTTGAACGTTTTATGAGCAAGCTTCTATATATGCCTTGCCTTTACATGCACTTTTATATTGAACATAATTTTGGACACCACTTGCATGTAGGCACTCCTGAAGATGGAGCGACCGCGAAATATAACCAAAACGTATATTCCTTTTGGTGGAGCTCGGTGACCAAACAATATTTTGGTGCATGGAAACGACAGCTGGATCTTTTAAAGGCTCAGAAAAAAAGTTTTCTATCCCTAAAAAATGATGTGTTTTGGTTCCACTTCATCCAAGCCGGATATTTGTTTTCGGTCTATTTTTTATTCTCTCCCAAAGTGCTGGTATTTGCAGTAGCAGTGGGAATTTTGTCATTTCTATTTTTAGAGACCATTAACTATATAGAGCACTATGGTTTAAGGCGGTCTAAATTGCCTTCGGGGCGGTATGAACGTGTACAGCCACACCATTCCTGGAATTCTAATTTTAATATTGGTCGCATTGTATTATATGAGCTCACCAGACACAGTGACCACCATTTCAAAGCCTCCAAAAAATACCAAGTCTTAGACAGCCATGAGAAGAGTCCAACCCTACCAATGGGGTATCCGGCTTCTATATTGCTGAGTTTATTACCCCCCCTTTGGTTTTATGTGATCAATCCGTTGGTGCCAGAAAAAATGAAATAAAAAAAGCTATAGGTTTCCCAATGGCTTTTTTGTTCTATAAATCTTGTGAATTTAACGCAACGCCTTAAGCAGGGTTGGTTTCAAAAGAATCACAAGTATATTTTTCACTAACCTCAATTTTATGAAAATCACAAAGTGAAGTTTTTGTAAAATTCTCACAGTTTACACAACTGTTGCTTAATGATAAATTTTCCATAATGTATTATTTTTTCACAAAAATACAGGCATACACATTTAGAAACAATTTAAATAGCTGTTTTGAAAAAATTCTTATTTAGACTAAAAAGAAATAACCTGCTCATTCATAGCAGTATACGTCTCCGATTTCATAGGTATGGATTTAAAATCTCTCATACATTTAAATCAAAGTTTCGAATAACCGTTCTTCTAATCGATCTCATTACAAAATGAAAAAAAAATCGCTCTATAAATAAAAGAATTGGGTGTTTCCCTGTAAGTGACATTTTGATCAAACTGCGATGGGATTTATGACTGTAAAGCTTTGTAAACTTTAATGGAAAGTTTATTTTGCCATGCTTGTTTGAGGTGATAAAAAAAGCCATAATACAATTATGTTCAATAATTGGTGGTTTATCATAGTCCAGGTGAAAACTCATTTTGTCCCAAAGACTACGGGGCTCAAACAAGCTTTTGTATGTTTCTGGTTGAGAAACATAGTTATCAAATCGAGTAAAATCCTTTTGGATTAGCATTGAATTCTTCTAATTACACACTCAAATTTATTAATGCTAAATGTGAGTGTGTGATATGAATTGAGAATTTTTAAAATGGCTAGGCAGATGCTTTAGGATTGGGGCCATATTTGTTTTCTCCATCTTGACTGTCTTTTACAAGAAGTACCAATAACCAAATAACCCCAATTAACGGAATAAGAATAATAAGGTACATCCATCCACTTTTTCCAACGTCGTGTAATCGTCTAACAACCGCTCCAAGTGCAGGAAGAAAATGTAAAGCAGCGACTAGAAGATACCCCCACCCGTAACCTGTACTGACGGTTTGTCCCATCATCTCGTATTTAAAGTCAAATCCTAGGATGTTGTCTAGAATTAAGGCTGCAAATAATATTAGAGAGTAAAACAATACAAACATCCAATACTCAGTTCTTCGGGCACGGCCACTAAAATTTACATATTGCGCCATTATTTTTAAATACCATTTCATAATTTTATCTTTTATTTATTAATATAAATTGTTAGCGCAATATAACTTTTATTTTAAAACAAAAAAAGTTGTGCGGTAAAATTGAGTCGATTGTAAAATTACTGGATGAATAAGGGAGTGATATTTTTTTAAATTTTACTATATTATTAAATTTAATTTATATATTTAGTATAGAGTTTTAAAACCTATTAATATTTAGACATGAATTCATCCAAATTAGATCTTAAAAATAGCCTAAACACACTCCAATCAAAAAAGAAGTCGCTGCTAAATAAAAAGAAAAAAATAATAAAGGAGATCAATGCGATAAAAATCCAGGAAAAAGAAATTAGGAATAAACTCAAAGTTAATGAAGGTCAAAATAAATTGGTGGTCTCTGTAGGATTTGATAAGCGCTGGTCAACTTACAATTGCATTGTGAAATTTAAAGATGCTCATTTCAGTTTTTATTTAGGTAAGGAAAAAGCCATTAAAAATAAACTTCAACAGTTCCACCAAAAAGAAATTAGCAGAAGAGGACAGAGTTTTATAAAAGATAAAATCAAAGAGATTGTAAGGGCTGTTGTGCCAAACCATTTAAAAAGTGGCAATTCTTATAAATCTGTAAATTTCCAAAAAATTATTGAACTTTACATCTTAAGTGGTGAATGGAATTATTGGAAGGAAGTTTAGTTGATAAGGTTTCAAAATCATATTTGTTATTTTGGAACAGACTTTGAAGTGCCTTAAAAAACCTATAAACAGCATATGAAAACTAAAAAACAAATTGTAAAAGACTGGTTGCCAAGATACACAGGAATAGCCTTAGAAAAGTTTGGCGCATTTATTCTGCTCACCAATTTTCAAAAATATGTTGATGAATTTGCTAAGATAAATAATGTTTCTGTGGATGGTAAAAACAAAAATATGCCGTCGGCTACTTTTGAAAATATTACAATTATTAATTTTGGTATGGGCAGTCCAAATGCGGCAACTGTCATGGATTTATTGGTTTCAATTAAACCAAAGGCAGTGCTGTTTCTGGGTAAATGTGGGGGCTTGAAGAAGCGCATTCAAATCGGAGATTTTATTTTACCAATTGGAGCAATCAGAGGTGAAGGGACCTCCAATGATTATTTCCCTATCGAAGTACCCGCAATGCCTTCGTTCTCACTTCAAAGAGCGATCTCTTCTGCATTAAAGTACCAAGAAATTGATTATTGGACTGGAACCGTTTTTACCACCAATAGAAGGGTCTGGGAATTTGACACTAAATTTAAAAATTATTTAAAAAAAATAAGATCCTATTCAATTGACATGGAAACAGCAACCTTATTTACGGTAGGGTTTCACAACAGGGTCCCTATTGGAGCATTGCTGTTAGTAACGGACCAACCCATGATTCCTGAAGGCATCAAAACAGAAGCAAATGATAACATCAATGCGGCTTTATTTGACAAAAAACACCTTCAACTCGGAATAGAATCTTTAAAACAAATAATTGACAACCAAGATACTGTAAGGCATCTAAAGTTTTAAGTCAAGCCATAAAGCCTCTCATCAATAGTCATCTGTGCCGATTTCAATTAGTGATGCGGAAGCGATTTAAAAATAACATTAGATTTGTATTATCATGAAATATAACAAAATGAAAAATATACTACATACATTGGTAGTGCTGGTTTTAAGCACATGCTATATAAATTCTCAGGAATTATCAAAAAATAAGGCTTTTGATATTTTGGCAAAATGGGAGGGTAAATGGCAAAATAGTGCCGTTTTTGAAGCATCCGCATGGATCCCTGAAAGGGTTGAAACGCGTGGCAAAACAGAATCTAATTTAATCCTTTTCAATAATTACCTTGAAATAATGGTTTATAATGGCAATAGTGTTAGCAAGCATATTATTCGTTACGACCAAATGTTAAGGCAATTTAACCGTTGGGAGTTTAGAAATGATGGCAGTAATAGTTTTTGGACCGGTAAATGGAATGACAAAGAGCAAACAATGTCCTGGAACTTTATAGATTTTTCCAACGCTGGTATTAGCGGCCAAATCATCGAAACCTTTAAGTCCATTGGGGAAATTAAAACAAAGGTATTTATGGAAGACAAAAATGGAGCATCATTGCTTAAAATTAATGGAACGAAAGTAAAGCTATAAAATTCTAACTAATCTTCAAGGACAACTGTTCGTCCTGAAGGATTAAAGGGACTGTCTATTAAATGACCTTTGGAGTCTATCAATTCTAATGTAATTGAAATTTCGCCCTTCGGTAATCCTTCAATATAGTATGGGGCCCATTCATCAATTAAAAATTCGCTGTCTTGTATGGTCGCTTTAACCTTATTCCCATCGGGCGCGAGACTGGTGTTAACCAAATAAAAATCTAGGAGTACGCGCTTAGTGTCAGCGCCTTTATAAACACCTTTTGGCCGGCTGTAAAACAACAACTCTTTTGATAAATCTTTTTTATCAGAATCTTCACCACCAATTTGAGTCAAAAAATAGGCGTTTTTATTTTTGACAGACTCGTGATAGGATCGAGATAAAAAGGCTAAAACTACATTATTAACGTCGGTTTGATCCCACTTGTCATGAACAAACTCTTTTGTATATTTTGCGGAATAAGGTCCATTATTTATGATGAAATGAATGTGTTGCCCCTTTGCAGAATTTGCAAGCTGGTAATCGAAATCTTTAGGGGATTGTATGCCGAGTTCGTAATTCTCCAAATTGAATGAAAACAAATGCCCCGCTTCAGTTGGTTGCGATGCATTTAACGACAGTTTGGCTTTATCGTAGGCGGTTGAGCCTTCAACTTTGGTGATTGTAATTTGATTTGAATTGTTACATCCTAAGAAGCATAAAGCGGAGAATAAAAGTAGTTTTTTCATTTGGTTAGTTTTGTTAGCAAGTTATAAAAACTTTAAATGACTTTGATTACATACAATTTAAAGCCATAAATTCTTCTAAACTTATTTCAGTATAGCCATTATCAACATCAAAACTGTAATTGTAGTCTATACTAATCATGTCATTTTCATCCTTTGTTACAATCCAAGTCTGACTATAGATACCATCCAATTTAAATTGGTCTGGGGTGTTAATAATCGTATCTGTATACCATTGCAAGTATAAGCCATAATCACTTGAAGAAATACTTTCTGTCAAAAAACACTCTAAGCTCTCATTTGAGTCATTGTACTTTTCATAACAATTCCATCCCTCGTATTGGCTCCCAATAGTGTCTTCTCCAAGATAAGATAAATTAAAGTAAACGTACCTTGCGCCCCCCGGGATCTCTTTTTGATAAACCTTGCCTTTTAAAAATTCAAGTAAATTCGCTTCGGAATTATCACTATTGTCGTCACTAGTACAAGCGAAGATGAATAAAACGGAGAGTAAAATAAGTTTTTTCATTTAGTTAGAACATAATACTAACAACAACCGCAGCTTTTTTGAGAGATATGGTTTTTTGACTTTTTAATTTTACAAGAATAGTTAGAGTGTTTGGCAAGAAATATTTCAGCCAACATAATATCAGAAATATAATTATTACCTCCAAATTTATTTCTCAAGACTGAACCAAATTCTTCAATAGTATACAGTCTTGGTCCAAGATCTAACGGGTCGTTATTGCTTTTCCCCATTTAATTACAACAATCACTTAAGCAATCTAAACAAGAGCATTCTTTGCAATTACCTTGATTACACTCATCACATTTACAATCACATAAATTTCTCATAATACCAACTACTTTGTATAAAGTCACAAAAAAATGCTAATTAGCGTTAGTGATTGACTGTAAGAGTTCCAGAGCCAATTGGTAAAGTGCCAAGGACCCTCTGATTAACAGTCAGATACTTTGGCGATTTTATTCAATTTTGATTTTTTTATCCCCAACTACTAATGCATTAAAAACAGTACCAGCCTCAATTACAGCTGGCTTACCTTTGATTAATAGAAGAGGCGCAGCCACAACTACTGCAGCACCAACAGCTATAGCAGTTTTACTCTTTCCATCAGAATCATATTTTAAATTTACGGGAATTGATTGCCCATCAACTGCTTTAACAAAAGCTACACTGAAAGATAATTTACCTTTTGTACCAGCCGCTTTTCTTTTTTCTGCCAATGTGACTGTACCATTAACTAAAGTGCCTTGAGAAACTAAAACATTTCCATCAATATCAGTTACATCAGCTTGAACAGTTAAAGAGATTACTTCTCCAGTGTTTACTTTTCTTCCACCTTTTTTGTCGGAGGATATAGTTTCAGACATTACAACCGGTATTCGGGATCCAGAGGACAATAATATAGTGGAATTATTAGCCTTGCTTTTAATATTTTCGAAAGTCATTCTTTCTCCATTTTCAAAAGTTACAAGCAACACGTCTGCTAAATCCATACTAAAAGACACTGATAAACCAGGTTTTTGATATTTGAGCTCAGTATCTGATATGTCAGTTATTTTAACTTTCATTTCAGAGCCATCACGCTTAATTACTGAGTCTTGCGCATTTAATTGAAATCCAAACACAAATACGAGAAGAAATAATATATTTTTCATAATAGTTAGTTTTATCCTACAATATAAGAAAACTTTTAATCTACTATAAGGGGTGACTATGTTTTATTATTAATTTTGACGTTTAATTCTAAAATGCATATTATAAATCTGCAGCATAGCCACCTGTTTGGGTATTAGTGCCTATTAATAAATTCACCATACCAAAAGCATCGGTAGTGACTTGTACTTCTTCTTGGTATTCTTGATTTCCATCAGCATCTACGATACCAAACTGTAAGCATATGTCTTGGTTAGTAAGTGGTGCATAAGGGTTATCTACGCCGGGTAGTTCTTCTCCTGACGGATTGTAAATAACAGCTTGATAAGTAATACCGCTGCTTTGAGAAAAGCCTAAGCTGGAGACAATGGGAAAACAACTAAAAGCCAATGTCTGTCAAAAGTCTGTCAGTTTTTTAGTAAATTTGAGTTGTTCTTCATTCAGATTTTCGAGAAAATATAGAAGGAGAAAAGTCTAATAAATAATTACAGTTTTTGCTGTCAACTGAAATCCATTAAGATTTAGTTCTACTAACCTTAAATCTTGATAAAGCTGTTTAAGGCCTAGGGGATTTAGACCATAATTATAACTACTTGCAAGTGTTGAAGCTGCATATCCACTTTGAGAATCACCATAAAAGTAAACCTGACCGTTAGCCCCTTGCGAGCCAGCTCCAGGAGCACATTGACCACATGGTGCTTGGCCTCTAATTCCTCCTAAACCCCCAACTGAATGGAACAACAACTGATCATTTATATAAATTTCACTTAGTCCACCATTTCCCCCAACTGTTGGAGGCGAATCTTTATATCCGTCAGGATTATTAACCCCATTTTCACCATTTGTGATTTGAAAAATATCACCGGGATTAACATCAAATATAAAACTTACATCTCTTCCATAACCACCTTTGCCCTCAGAATCCCCCCAAGCGCAACCATTTGGTGGAGTTCCGGCGCACCACATTCCTGAGTCCCCACCATCTGTACCGAAATGAATAATTTTTATTTCATAAATACCTTCTGGTACCGTCCACGAATTAGTTTCAGCTTCATTTGTTACAAATGTTCCGTGAAAGTTTGAATAATTACCATTTAAATTATTTAAAACAGAAGTTCCATTGGAATTTTCAGAATTTGAAAAATATAAAGTATTCCCAAAACCTAAATTAGCTGAGTTATTTGAACTCAACTTTACCATTGACTGTCCTATGGATGATGAAAAATTACCTCCTCCTGTTCCTCCTCTGGATTCCCCATAGCTTAGCGTTCCATAAGGCTGATAGCCTTGAGAAATCAAATTATTAGCCTCATTTTGATCAAAAATTACTTTATAATCTTCTATTTGATTCGTGGTAAAATCTGTACTAAAAACTAAAGCTTGCCTCCAATTTCTAGAAAAAGTATTTCCTCCTGTCCCACCCCTAGATTCGTCAATTGAGACCCCTCCAAAAAGTTTCCAATTTTCTGATAATAAATAATTTACACAATCTTCATTATTACAAATTTCGTAATCAGATATCTGTGAAGAGGACGGAGAGTTTGTTAGGCTATCACCGGAAGGTCCAGTTGGCCCTTCAGGCCCAGTTAGTGAGTTAATAAAATCTTGTTCAG
>CESO01043699.1_pt1 | contig 18035 bp, 16 predicted proteins | sample 356341 | NCBI WGS metagenome assembly CESO01 (sample SAMEA2621812, study PRJEB7988) | marine metagenome | biome: marine biome (ENVO:00000447); feature: deep chlorophyll maximum layer (ENVO:xxxxxxxx); material: "saline water (ENVO:00002010), including plankton (ENVO:xxxxxxxx)" | depth 35 m
TGGAGCGCGTGAGAAACCGGGAGCATCGCGCTCGACAATAAAGGCTGTAATGCCTTTTGATCCCGCGTCGGGGTCAGTTTTGGCATAGATCACATATACGTCCGCGTCGGGGCCATTGGTGATCCACATTTTGTTGCCATTGAGCACAAAATCCTCTCCCTGTCGATCAGCCCTGAGTCGCATGCTGACCACATCGGATCCAGCACCGGGCTCTGACATGGCCAACGCGCCGATATGGTCTCCGCTACAAAGCTTTGGCAAATAATGACTGCGCTGCGTTTCTGACCCGTTGAGTTTGATTTGATTCAGGCACAGATTGGAGTGTGCGCCATAGGAGAGGCCCACCGAAGCGCTCGCTCGGGAGATTTCTTCCATAGCGATGGCGTGGGCGAGGTAGCCCATGTTGCTGCCCCCGTATTGCTCAGGGGTGGTGATACCCAATAATCCAAGGTCTCCCATCTTGCTCCACAGATCTGAAGGAAATTGGTTGTCCTGATCAATGCTTGCGGCTCTAGGCGCAATTTCGCGGGAGGCGAACTGGTATACGGTATCCCTCAGCAAACCCAATTCTTCGCTGTGACCGTACTGAAGGGTGGCATATGGTGTACTCATAGCGAACGCTTCCGGGAGTAAATAGAGTGGGTGCATACAATTGTCTCATCCAGCTCCGTTGCAACACAATTGCCCGGGAGCCGGGTGGTCTGATAGGCAAAGTCGGAGTGTGCCCGTGAGGCATTGGTTAAAATTCGGTCACTCGATGACCGCTATCAGTTTTTTGGGTGCCGTCATTGTGCTTTGGGTAATGATTGATCACTTACCCTTGCCGGACGAGGCGCTGGACACCTACGTTGCCCAAAGACAGTTGATGGAGCAGATTGCATCACTGGTGCTGATGCCCTCGCTCCTGATGAGTCTGCTTTTTGGTTTGGCGTCGATGGCCGCGGTACCAGGATTCCACGGTGCGCCGTGGGCATGGGCAAAATTGGTCACCACTGTGCTGATGCTGGAAGGCAGTTTGCTGGGTATTCAAAGTCCTATCAAGCGCGAGGCAGTGCTAGCAGAAAAGGCCTTGGTAGATCCGGTACACATCAGTGAGCTGGCGCAAAACATCTCATCAGAGCAAATGTCGTTAGTTTTGATTGGCCTGGTAGCGACAGTCAATGTGGCGCTGGGCGTGTGGCGGCCCAAGTTCAGAGCAAAAACTACAGCATCGACCTGAACATCAGAGCAAGCCTTTTACCGCGACTTAGGTTCTCCAAAAACTCCTGCGGCTGGGCATCGCTCGACAAAAAGTTGGAGTAGCCGGTTAGAGATTCGATATCCACGCCGTCCAAATTTAAAAAACCCATTTGCCAGTCGGCAAATTCCCGAGTGCTGGCCTCACCCTCGAATAGCACCCGGACTGAGTCGTGCCGCGGGTCCTGCTTGATATCATTGAAAGTAGACATGACTTCGGATTCAGCGCCCTCTAGAACCTGGTAAAAAGAGCCCTCGCGATACAGGAGCAGGCCTGTTACGTTCCGTTTGGCGTTGGCCTCTCTCGCTTCGGTAAGTAATGCGATGAGCGCGTCAGGTGAGAAAAGCTGCGTTTCGGTGCTGACGTAGCCGAGGTGAAAAAGTCGGAAGGGGTCGGGGTCGGGAGAGCTGGCTAATTGGCGATCAGAGTTAGACATGGTGGTGTTTCCCGGATGAAGGGGTTGGCCGATAGCGAACCGCTGGCGCCGATCAGATTGCTTGCTACGTGCTCAATAGTCAAATAAAATTGACAATTGTGTGACAAATAAACTAGACACATAGCGCGGGGAGCCAGCCCAAACGGTCTCTTAGCGCGCTATTGGTGATGGGGGAAAATATGAATCAGCCCGTTAATACTGACTCGGCGGTGAATCTCACCACCCAGCAGGCACTTGAGGGCAGAGCGCTGGCGCCCCGCTTTTACTGCACTGACTATGCCGCGATGGAGCACATTGACATCTCGCCGGTTCGCGCTGAATGGGATCTCATGATGCGGGACTTTGAACTCGATAAAAACCGAGGACATTTCAAGCAAAACTACGAATATGATCCCGATGTCCTTGAGGCTGATCCCGAGTTGAAAGAAGAATTCCTGGATTTGCTGGTGTCCTCTATTACAGCGGAGTATTCGGGTTGTGTGCTGTATCAGGAAATCGAAAAGCATGTGAGTAACCCCGATGTGAAGGCTCTCATGCGTTACATGGCGCGAGACGAATCGCGACATGCTGGTTTTATTAACAAGGCTTTGAACAAGTTGGGAGTGGCAGTTGATTTGGGCGTGCTTAAGCGAGAAAAGGAGTACACCTTTTTCAAGCCTAAATACATCTACTACGCTACCTATCTCTCGGAGAAAATCGGCTACGCGCGGTATATCACTATTTTCCGGCATCTCGAGCGCCATCCCGAGAAGCGCTTCCACCCCATTTTCAAGTGGTTTTTGGAGTGGTGCAACGATGAGTTTGCCCATGGAGAAGGGTTTGCACTGATCATGCGCTCAGACCCCAAGTTACTCACTGGGTTGAACAAGCTATGGATCCGATTTTTTCTGGTGGCGGTGTATTCCACCATGTACGTGCGTGATCACGCCCGTCCCAAGCTGTATGAGGCTTTTGGTATGGACGTGACGGAATTCGATTATACGGTGTTTGATATCACCACGGAGATCTCACGTCAGGTGTTTCCACTCACACTCAATACCGACGACGTGCGCTTCCGCAATGGCTTGGAAAAGATGCGGGTATCTCAGGCGGCCCGCGACGCCCTAGAGGGGCAGCGTGGTCCTTTGGTCGCCGCCAAGAAGCTCGGTCATTTGGCGCGTTTCGGGCTGACATTCGCGCGGCTGTTTCTGTTGCCCACAAAGCCGAACGTCATGCCCGATCAGGTTCGGATGCAACCCGCCTGGTAAGACGGCGCGGTTGTCTTTTTTTAAGAGGGTCTGCAATGCCTGGTCCGAAGCGCGGGTGTTACCCGCAGATAGGCTCTGCGACTGTGCCCTAGGTGCGTAGGGGATTGGAGATGAACTGTGGCTGTGATTGAAGTAGCATATCAAGGGGGCGTCGCGCTGGTGACGCTGAATCGTCCCGATGCGAATAATGCGCTCAACCGTGATTTGTCAGAGGGCATCATTGAGACTTTCTCGGCCCTAGCAACCGATGATGGCGTCAAAGCGATTGTGCTGACCGGCGCTGGCCGCTGTTTTTGCGCCGGCGTCGATCTCAAGGCCCTGACCGAGGAGCCGGAGCTCTTGTCCACTGGCATGGGCCTAGGTCCCGAGTCACCCCTTGTTGTGGCGCTGGAAAAATGCCCGCAGCCCATCATTGGCGCGGTTAACGGCGCCGCTGTAACCGGCGGCTTTGAGCTTGCGCTGGCCTGCGACTACCTGTTTGCCAGTGAGCGTGCGAGGTTTGCCGACACTCATGCAAGAGTAGGCATTCTGCCGGGGTGGGGTTTGTCTCAGAAATTGTCTCGTATCATTGGTATCAATCGAGCGCGAGAGATGAGTTTGACGGGGAATTTTATCGACGCTCATCGCGCAGAAGCCTGGGGATTGGTGAATCGGATCTGTGAACCAGAAGCATTGGTAACAGAGGCCATGGCCAGCGCCGGCCAGATCGCTGATAGTGATTCCAAAGCTGTTGCAGCGCTCAAATCATTAATGAATGATGGTAGTAGAGTGGCGTTGGGAGATGCGCTGGTCATGGAGGGCGAGCGCGGAAACGCCTTTGCCGCGTCAGTTGACTATAGCCAGATGTCATCGCGTTTGGCGGCGCTTAGACAGCGTGCGGGAAAGCAGTAAATTCCTACAGGGGTCAATATTCGAGCGCGATTAGGCTTGGTTTTATGCGTTTTGCCAGAGTTGAGACGTATGCGGTGTCCAGCGAGATTTGAATGACGTCGTCTATTGCGTTTGCGTTGACAGATGGTGACATCAAGCAGGCTCTCAACGCACTGGCGCGATGCCATCCCAACATTGCCACAGCCCTCAATCAAGTTGGTTACCCTGCCTCACGGCAACGCGAGCACTCCTTTGAATCTCTCGCGAGAATCGTTATCGGTCAGCAGCTATCCACCAAAGCTGCTGCGACGATCGCGGGTCGGGTCGATGTGGTTTGCGGCGGCATGGTGACACCGAAAAGTATTTTAGCTACACCCCCTGAGACCCTCAGGGCTGCAGGGTTGTCACATCAGAAAATCGGCTACCTGCAGTCACTGGCGGAAACAGTACGCACAGGTAATTTATTACTCGACGCCTTACCACAGCGTTCTGATCAGGAGGTCGAGGCTGCTATCACCGCAGTGCGGGGTTTCGGTCGATGGTCAGCTCACATGTATATGATGTTTGCGCTGGGGCGGCCCGATGTCTGGCCCAGCGGCGATCTCGCGGTGCGAGTGGGGTTTGGTCGCATCATGGGTTGGCCGGAGCGGCCTTCCGAGCAGCAGGTGATTGTCGAGGGTGCGGCGTTTTCGCCCTATAGAAGTGCGCTGGCCCTACTGTGCTGGCATTTTTACAGCGAGGCACCGCTGTGAGTTTCGGTGATTGGGATGCAACCTGTATGGCTTTGGCCCTCGATGAGGCACGTCGGGCAGCTGATCGGGGTGAGGTGCCGGTGGGTGCGGTGTTGACCAAAGGGGATAAGATTCTTGCTCATGGCGGCAACGCCCAAATTGAGCTCCATGACCCCACCGCTCACGCTGAGATTCGCGTTTTGCGTGAGGCGTGTGTTCGCGAGGGTAATTATCGTTTGCCGGGCACGACCCTTTACGTGAGCCTTGAGCCCTGCACCATGTGCTGCGGTGCCTTGGTTCATGCGCGGGTAGCGAACCTGATTTTTGCAACCCGTGAACCTCGCGCAGGTGGCGTGGTGAGCACGTCTGAGTCGCTGGACAATGTGGCCTTGAATCATACAGTGATATGGCGCGAGGGTTTATATGCGCAAGAAAGCGCGGAATTGCTTCGTGACTTTTTTCAGAGTCGTCGCGGCGAGCGCGATGGTTCAAGCGCAGGTTCACAGCACCGGTAAGGGTCCACCCCGCAAGTGTTCCGGGAGCAGTGCGTCTACGTGAATGGGCGGTGACAGTCTCGATGTCGGCAGGCTCTCCAGCGTGAGCATGCCCTCGTAGTGGCGGATATTGTCGACATAAGTGACCGCTTGAGCGCCTTCTGCGAATCCAAAGCGCGTCATTGGAAAAATGTCGGGGTTTTGCAACTGCGGCAAGTGAGCTCGCACGTCAGGCCATAGGTGAGGGTCCCGGCCAGACTTCTCTGCCAGTACTCTGGCGTCCTCAAGGTGCCCCATGCCGACGGTATAGGCTGCCAGCGCCATAGAAGTGCGATCGGGCTCTTCAATATCCGCGGGCAACCGTCTGAGGAGATTCTTAAAAAATCGAGCGCCACCGCGCAAACTTTCTCCGGCGTCCGTGCGATCATCTACGCCAAGCTCGCCAGCTGTCGCCTGAGTCAGCATCATCATTCCTCTGACCCCCGTATGGGATCTCGCGTCGGGGTTCCAGTGCGACTCTTGATAGGCCATGGCCGCCAATAATCGCCAATCCATAAGGTACTCGCTGGCAACCTGTTCGATGAGGCTTTGCCACTGAGGCAGCTTACTACGCATTTTACGTTGAAAAGTGAGTGACCCCAGTCGTGAAGCGTGCTCAAACTGCCCTAAGTGGAGACGCTTCAGGTGTGCTATGTCTCCCGACTGCTTTGCGACCTCCAGAAAGCGATTCACCATGCCAAGCGCCGTTTCGTTGTCTTGTCTTTTTGGCAAATACCACACCACAGGCGTCGCGGTGCCGAGTTCAAGCGCTGCTACCAATCTCGGAAAGAGCCGCTGTTGAATGTCGAACTCGATGGAGTCAACAATGGCCAGCTCCGCCTTTTCCTCACTCACCAACTGCATTACCTCTAATGAATCTGCGGCGTTAATTTCACGCCAGCTCAGTTGTGGCAGAGACGTTTGTAGATCCCGAAGTATCTCAGAGTGAACGCTCCCCGCCACCACAACGAGGTCGCGTGCCACCAAGTCAGCGAGGGCGCGAGGGCGCAATGTGCCAGATTTGTACACCACTAATGCTTGCTGGTCTAAGTAGGGCACGGAGGACTCGAAGCGGATATCGCGTTTTGTGCTTTTGCTTAATCCAGCAATGGCGAGGTGCCCGTCACCGTTTTCGAGCATCGTGAACAATTCGGGCAAACTGAAGGCCACTTTAATACGCAGTTTCATGTTGTGTTTTTGGGCAAACTGCCGGGCCAGTGCGTAATCGAAGCCCGAAGCCCGATCGCCGTCGAAATAGTAAGTCGTGGGAGTGTTGCGAGTTAGCAGCACCAATTCGCGAGCGTCCTCTAACGGTGGCAGATTTGTGCCGTCAAGGCACCCCTGACAGAGCATAATTAAACACATGGCACAGACGCGACCCATCCGGCTATTGTAGAGGTTCGCCTGCGGGGAGGACAGAACCTGCGATAGTGCACCTGCATGCGACTGAGATGGCGAGGTATAATATGGGGGCTGTCTCGTTTGGGAATCTCACATGCTCGTCTTGCCCGGTTCTTCAGCCTTGTCTGAAGCCCGTTTTCAGTTGTTGGCTGCTCAAATCCATCAGTTGGGCAAAGGCTACGGGTTGCGTGAGGTGGCGCACGCATACGTGGTCGAACTGTCGCCAGGACAGGATGTCGACGCGGTTCGGCTGGCAGCGCTGTTGCACCCGGGCACGGCGGAGCCAGTCGACCAGGGGCTGCTCGACCGCTCTGGGCAGCGCATTGTTAGCCCGCGTTTTGGCACCATATCGCCGTGGTCCAGTAAAGCGACCGATATCGCGCGGAACTGTGGTTTCCATAGCATCAAGCGCATTGAACGCGTAACGGTATTCGGCATTGATGGCATGGCCGACGGCGCGGCTGAAGATCATCTTGATGCACTGATCCACGATCGGATGGTAGACACGGTAGTCGGATCCGTGGCCGAATTGGAACCCCTTTTCGAGCGTTCTCCGCCTCAATCTTTTATCGAGGTGGATGTACTTGGCGGAGGGGCGCACGCTTTGGCGGAGGCAAATCTTCAGCTTGGCCTGGCTCTCGCTGAAGATGAGATCGAATACCTGACTGAGGCTTTTAAGGGGCTTGGCCGTAATCCCCGCGATATTGAGTTGATGATGTTCGCTCAGGCTAATTCGGAGCATTGTCGACACAAAATATTTAATGCCAGTTGGGATATCGACGGAGCGCCTGCGTCACATTCATTATTTGGCATGATCCGACACACTCAAGAAGCGGGTGGCGATAACGTGTTGTCGGCCTATTCAGATAATGCAGCGGTCGCCTCGGGGCAAATAGCGGGTCGTTTTTATCCTGATACGAGCGATGGGGTCTGGCGTTATCACTCGGAACCGGTCCACCTTCTCATGAAAGTAGAGACCCATAACCACCCGACCGCGATATCGCCTTTTTCCGGCGCTGGCACGGGAGCTGGAGGTGAAATCCGGGATGAGGGAGCGGTCGGACGAGGATCTCGCCCCAAGGCCGGCTTGACGGGTTTCTCCGTTTCTCACCTTGAAATTCCTGATAGACCCCGGCCATGGGAGATCGGTTACGGCAAGCCTCACCGAATTGTTTCCCCGCTACAGATTATGACCGAGGGTCCCATTGGTGCTGCAGCCTTTAACAACGAATTTGGGCGCCCCAACTTGGCAGGGTATTTCCGCACTTTTGAGGCGATCACCGAGAACGGCGTCCGGGGCTATCACAAACCGATCATGATCGCTGGGGGTTTTGGCAATATTCGAGAGGGTCACGTAGAGAAGGGCGACTATTCCCCGGGAGCCAAGCTAGTGGTGCTGGGTGGGCCTGCTATGTTGATCGGTCTTGGTGGTGGAGCGGCTTCCTCAATGGCCAGTGGCGACAGCGCTGAAGACCTGGATTTTGCCTCGGTGCAAAGACAAAATCCTGAGATGCAGAGACGCTGTCAGGAGGTGATTGACACCTGCTGGGGGCTTGGTGATGACAACCCCATCGCGTTCATCCACGACGTGGGAGCAGGTGGGCTCAGCAATGCGCTACCCGAACTAGTCAAAGATGGCGGTCGTGGCGGTCACTTCGAATTGAGAGAGGTGCCAAACGACGAACCCGGTATGTCGCCGCTGGAAATCTGGTGCAACGAGTCGCAGGAACGGTACGTCATGGCCATCGAACCTGAGCAACTCTCTCGGTTCGAAGAGATCTGTGCGCGAGAGCGGTGTCCCTATGCCGTAGTGGGGGAGGCTACTGAGGCGCAGCACCTCAGAGTGAGCGATCGTCAGTTCGGCAATGATCCCGTGGATTTACCCATGTCAGTGCTGTTTGGCAAGCCGCCTAAAATGCATCGTCAAACTATTCGAGAGCCCGGGCTTGCAGATCATTTCGATGCGGTGAACACCTCGATTCCCGATTCGTTGGAGCGGATACTGACCTTCCCGGCGGTGGCTTCAAAGAGTTTCCTGATCACAATTGGTGATCGTAGCGTCACGGGGATGGTGGCTCGGGATCAAATGGTCGGACCTTGGCAAGTGCCGGTTGCGGACTGTGCCGTTACAACAGTTTCCTTGGATTCACACCTCGGCGAGGCGATGTCGATGGGCGAGAGAACGCCCGTGGCACTGCTGAATGGTCCGGCCGCCGGTCGGCTCGCAGTAGCCGAGGCCATCACCAATATTATAGCGGCGCCCATCAAGTGCATGTCTGATATCAAGCTCAGTGCTAACTGGATGTGCGCAGCAGGTTTCGCAGGTGACGATGCCGTGCTCTACGATACGGTTGAGGCAGTTGCGCTAGCGTTTTGCCCCGCTCTTGGCGTGACGATTCCGGTCGGCAAAGATTCAATGTCAATGCGGACAGTGTGGGACGAGTCGGGTGAGCATCGATCGGTGACTGCGCCCGTTTCGCTTATCGTGTCCGCTTTTGCGCCGTGTGGGGATGTACGAGAAGTGCTGACACCGACGCTGGTGCCTCGGGAGGACACTTCGTTATTGCTCATCGATCTGGGCCGCGGGCAGGACAGGCTAGGTGGCTCTGTGCTGGCGCAAGTGTGGAATGCGCTCGGCAGTGTCAGCCCTGATGTGGCACCGGAGGATGTGATCTCGTTCTTTGAGTTCTTGAGTGAACTGAAGAAACGAGAGTGGCTGTTGGCTTACCACGATCGGTCCGATGGTGGTTTGTTGGTCACGGCACTGGAGATGGCATTTGCCGGTCGCTGCGGCCTCGATATAGACATTGACGTTGACCTGCAGCAGGCTGCGGCGAGGCTCTTTTCTGAAGAGGTGGGAGCACTTATTCAGGTGGATGATAAACACGTGCCTGAAGTGATGGCGCTGGCGGCACAATCGGGGCTCGAGGGCGCGTTGAGTCTCGTGGGCAAGCCGCGGCTGGATGAGCGTATCGTAGTAAATACCCGCCAATTTGAATTGATCGACAGCCGGCGAGCGGCATTGCAGAGCCTGTGGAGTGAGACCAGTCATGCCATCGCCCGGCTCCGAGACAATGCAGCTTGCGCCGATGCAGAATTTGAGGCGATAAAGCAATCCGATCGGGGTTTGTCTGCATCCCTGACTTACGACTGCGATGAAGATGTCGCGGCACCAATGATTGCTACGGGGGTCAAGCCACGGGTGGCCATCCTGAGAGAGCAGGGTGTTAACGGGCAAATGGAAATGGCTGCGGCGTTCGACAGGGCGGGTTTTACTGCGGTGGACCTCCATATGAGCGACCTGATGGCAGGGCGCAGTCATTTGGAGGAGTTTAATGGCGTTGTGGCTTGCGGTGGTTTCTCTTACGGCGATGTCCTGGGAGCCGGTGAAGGCTGGGCAAAGACCATCCTTTTCAGCGACAGCTTGCGGAAGCGTTTTGAGGCGTTTTTTCAACGCACCAACACTTTTTCTCTCGGGGTCTGTAATGGATGTCAGATGCTCTCTGCTCTGCAATCCATCATTCCCGGAGCGGAGCACTGGCCGCGGTTTGCGCGAAATCAATCGGAGCAGTACGAAGCGCGGCTGGCGCTGGTTAGGATCGAGTCTTCGCCGTCGATTTTGCTCAGTGATATGGCGGGTTCGCACCTGCCTATTGTTGTCGCTCACGGAGAGGGCCGTGCGCGTTTCAAGTCAGCAGAAACGCAGAGTGCTCTGGAGGCCGCGCAGCAGGTGGCGCTGCGATTTATTGATCACGACTGGAATACCACCGAGCACTATCCTCACAACCCCAATGGGTCGGTGGCGGGGATTACAGGTGTTTGCAGCACAGATGGGCGTGTGACCATTATGATGCCGCATCCCGAACGGGTCTTTCGGGCCGCACAGTTGTCGTGGTGTCCTCCCGATTGGCACACCGACTCCGGTTGGATGCGGCTATTTCGCAATGCCCGAACCTGGCTTGGGTAAGATGGCATGGCGCTGATGAATGCGACTCGTTACACTCCGCGGCTGTTTTTTAGCCTCACAACTCTCCTTGAGCCTCACTTAATGAGCAAATGATGAATCGTTATCCCCTTTGGAAAAACGTCTTGATTATGCTGGTGGTAACTGCCGGGTTTTATTATGCGGCGCCCAACCTGTATGCACCGGATCCAGCACTGCAGATAGGGGGTGCCAGCAGTGCCCAGCAGATAGATCAACGGGTGTTGAATCGAGCTAAAGAAGCGCTGAGCCGGTCGGAGATCGCCTTTTTTGGGGAGATTTTGCAAGATCAAGGTAAAACGGCATTGATTCGTCTGACTGATCGCGAGCAGCAGTTGCGGGCGCAGGCGGTTCTGGCACGAGAGTTGGGTGATGGCTTTATCGTGGCGCTAAATCTTGCGCCCACTACACCAGAATGGTTGGTGCAGGGAGGGGCAGCGCCCATGAAGCTGGGCCTCGACCTGAGCGGGGGTGTGCATTTTAAACTCGAGGTAGACGCTGAGGCTGCCGCCGAGCGGAAGCTGTCCCAGTATGAAACCGGTATCAAAAAGCGTTTGCGGGAAGAGCGTATTCGCGGACGTGTGAGCCTTGATGGCGGTCAGGTTGCGATGCAGTTCCGTACAGAAGCAGATCGGGAGGCGGCCCGTCGGGAGGTGGTTGACCTGTATCCCGAGCTCTTTCTAGACCGCGTTGATGAGGGTGATGACTGGCTCCTTTTTGCGAAGGTAACGGAACAAACCATTGCAGAAGTGGTGGATTACGCTGTGGCTCAGAATCTGACCACCATCCGGAACCGCGTAAACGAGCTGGGCGTATCAGAGCCATTAGTGCAACGGCAGGGCCGGAATCGGATTGTGGTGGAATTACCCGGTATTCAGGATACCGCTGAAGCCAAGCGTATTTTGGGTAAGGTCGCGAATCTCGAATTTCGTCTGGTGGCTGAGGCTAACGCACCGATCTCCGAGCGACAGCGTTTTGAGTACCGCAGCCCGGATCGTGGTGGCATGACCGAGTGGTTGGAGCGCGATGTGATCATTACCGGTGAAAGCGTTGCCAATGCTCAAGCCGGGTTTGATCAAAATGGACAGCCCAATGTCATGATCAGCCTCGATGGTGAGGGTGGCATGCTGATGTCACGCGCAACGCGAGCGAACATCAAGCGGCGCATGGGTGTCTTGTTTATTGAGCGAAAATATCGCACGCGTTACGAAGTAGATGACGCTGGCGAGGAGCTCGCAGTGCGCATTCCCTACGATGAAAAACAATTGTTAACGGCCCCTGTGATTCAGTCGGCGCTGGGAGCCCAGTTCCAAATTACTGGTTTGGATAACCCAGCCGAGGCCTCCGAACTGGCATTGATGCTCAGAGCAGGCGCTTTGGCAGCGCCGGTCACGTTTGTCGAGGAGCGCACGGTGGGCCCTTCTCTGGGCGCTGAAAATATTCGGCTTGGCATGAAGTCGGTGCAGGTAGGGCTCATATTAGTGGTGCTGTTTATGGTGGTTTATTACCGAGTCTTTGGAGTGGCTGCCGTGGTGGCGTTATCGGCTAACTTGGTGTTGCTGGTGGGGATCATGTCTTTGCTGGGTGCCACGCTAACCTTGCCGGGTATTGCGGGAATTGTGCTGACAGTCGGTATGGCTGTTGACGCGAACGTGCTCATATTCTCGCGCATCAGAGAGGAGATTAGTCAGGGCGCGCCACCTCAAACTGCGATCAATAATGGTTTTGACAGAGCACTGGTGACGATTCTGGATGCCAACATCACGACACTCATCGTGGCGATTATTCTTTACGCCATAGGCACTGGCCCCATTAAGGGTTTCGCGGTCACGCTGTCGGTTGGGATCGTCACCTCCATGTTTTCATCCATTATGGGCACGCGTGCCCTAGTAAACGGTTTCTATGGTGGCAGGCGTGTCCGCGCACTGTCGATAGGGGGGCTGGGTCGTCCTGTGACCACATCAGCGGAGACAGCAAAATGAAAGTCATGCCCTTTATGCGATGGCGATGGGTTGCGGTGGGATTCTCTGCTGCCGCCCTGTTAACGGCGATTGTATCTCTCGCCATAAACCAGCTGAATTGGGGGCTTGATTTTACCGGTGGCACATTGGTCGAGGTCGCGTACAGCGATTCTGCAGATCTGAGCGCCATTCGCTCTACCCTCGACCGAGAAGGTTACAACGGCGCGATCGTCGTTAGTTTCGGCACTGACCGAGACGTATTGGTGCGGCTACCGGATGGCTACTCGGATCAGCAAGGCGCGATCATGGTAGATAAGCTGCGCGCTGCCACCGATAGCGACATTGAGTTACGTCGCATTGAGTTCGTTGGACCGCAGGTCGGGGATGAGCTCCGCGATGACGGCGGCATTGCCATGCTTACGGCGCTGGGACTGGTGATGCTGTATGTGGCTTTTCGTTTCCAGATCAAGTTCGCCCTGGGAGCAGTAATCGCTCTGGCGCACGATGTCATTTTCACTCTGGGTTTTTTCTCGCTCACCGGTTTGGAGTTCGATCTCACCGTGCTGGCTGCACTACTGGCGGTAGTGGGTTATTCGCTTAATGACACTATTGTCGTGTCAGACCGTATCCGCGAAAACCTTCGGAAGGTCCGTCGGGCCTCTCCCTCTGAGGTGATCGATATTTCTCTCACTGAGACCTTGGGGAGAACGCTGGTTACATCTCTAACGACTTTGTTGGTATTGGTTGCGTTGGCAGTATTTGGTGGTGAGATGATCTTCGGTTTTGCGGTTGCGCTGTTGTTGGGTGTCGCGGTGGGGACCTACTCTTCTATCTATGTGGCAGCGACCACACTGCTGCAACTCAAGGTGAGCAAGGATGATGTGATGGTGCCGGAAAAAGAGGGTGCCGATCAGGCCGGATTGCTGCCCTGATGTTTTATCAGCAGCGAGCGAAAGATGAGCTCAAGGGCCTGTCCATCTGACCCAGGACAGCATTTGCCGCAACAGCTTTTTATTACCGCAGACGATATTGCCGGTCTCGTACCAGGCCTCACCACCTGCTAAATCAGTAATGAGCCCCCCGGCCTCTCTTACCAACAGTGCGCCTGCTGCAATATCCCAGGCACTCAGCCCCATTTCCCAGAATCCATCGAGACGTCCTGCAGCAACATAGGCAAGATCGAGCGAGGCGGCGCCGGCTCTTCTTACGCCCATTGAGCGGCTGGTCACCGCGGTAAGTGAAGCGCTGTACCAGTCGAGGTGTTCATCACAATGTCCCAAAAAAGGGATGCCAGTGCCAAAAAGCGCCTCTGCTGGATTCTTCCGGTCCCCGACACGAATGCGATGTCCGTTTAACTGCGCACCGCGACCTCGTGAGGCAATAAATTCTTCTCGACGGATCGGGTCATAGACGACAGCATGTTCTATCTTACCTCGGTGCAAGCAAGCGATGCTCACGGCAAAGTGAGGAATGCCGCGTAAAAAGTTGCTGGTCCCATCCAGTGGATCAATGACCCAGACGTACTCCGACTCTTTATTGCCAGAGAAGCCGCTTTCTTCGCAGTGAAAAGCGTGGTCAGGGTAGGTTTTATTGAGCTGATAAAGAATCTCTTTCTCGGCTGCCAGATCAACCTCGGTAACGTAGTCGGCAGCCGCTTTGGCACGGTAACCAATACGTTCCATGTCGTCCGATGCACGCACAATAAAGTCACCGGCCTTGCGAGCGGCGCGCAATGCCATGGATGCGGTCGGTTCCATTAGATACCTCAATCTGCGGGCGGCGCATCATAGCAGGGGTGGGGGCAAGCTGATACGTCTCTGGTAGACTCCCGACCGCGTGGCGGTCTGTCCGCGATGCCATCTCCTACAAACCCGACCGGTAAGAGCAAGGTCAGTATGAATCCCGAAAATATAGAGATCGTCTTGGTTCACACCACTCATAGCGGCAATATTGGCGGTGTCGCGCGCGCCATGAAAAACATGGGGTTGACCCGGCTGACGCTGGTCGCGCCGCTGGAATATCCCGCTCCCGAAGCAGCCTGGCGGGCTGCCTCTGCCGCAGATGTGCTGGACACGGCGAGGGTGGTTTCGACGCTCGACGAGGCGATTGCTGAGTGTCAATTTGTTGTCGGCACCAGTGCGCGAGATCGTCGTATTCCCTGGCCGCTGCAGGACGCCCGCGGATGTGCTGAGCGCGTCGCTGCACGATCTGTCCAGGAGCGGGTCGCCATTCTCTTTGGAAGAGAGGACCGCGGTCTGTTAAACGAGGAGCTGCAGCGTTGTAACCTGCACTGTCATATCCCTACCCACGAGGGCTACTCCAGCCTCAATCTCGCGATGGCGGTACAGATCGTTGCTTATGAATTGCGCATGAGGGAGCTGAGCGACAAAACCGGTCTTGCAGCGGACGCGGATTGGGATACGCCTTTTTCCTCCAGTGCCGACATGGCGCGTTTCTACGCGCATTTGGAGGAGACGCTGGTCGAGATCGGATTCCTCAATCCCGAGGCGCCACGCCAATTGATGCCCAGGCTTAATCGTCTGTTTAACCGGGTGCGCCTTGATGAAATGGAGCTCAATATTCTCCGTGGAATACTGACCGAGACCCAGAAAGCGTCGCGGCGTTCGGGGGAGTAGTAACAGATTGGCTAATTCTTGACTAAAATAGTCGGAAATAGCACACTTATGGTTATGAAACTGACTACACGCGGTCGCTATGCCGTTACAGCAATGTTGGATTTGGCTATCAATGGAAGTAGCCGGCCGGTGGCGCTGGCAGATATTTCTGGTCGGCAGGAGATTTCCTTGTCGTATCTGGAACAGCTATTCGCCAAGTTACGACGAGGTAAGCTGGTAATCAGTGCGCGCGGTCCCGGCGGCGGTTACCGGCTAGCAAGGAGCCGAACGGAGATTTTTGTTGCACAGATTATCGACGCGGTAGACGAGTCAGTTGATGTCACGAGTTGTCAAGGAAAGGGAAACTGTCATCACGGTGAAACCTGTTTGACCCACCACCTCTGGGAGGATTTGTCAGGACAAATTCATGAGTTTCTCAGTCGTATCAGCCTGGGAGATCTCATGGACAAACGAGATCCACGTCATCGCAGAATGAGTGCGGACGGGATGCTGCAGACGCTATCCGTTAGATAGATCTGCTTGCAAACGTCATCGCACAGAGAGAAAAAACGAATATGAATGCACCGATCACAGTACAAACCCCGATTTACCTCGATTACCTGTCGACGACGCCGGTCGACCCGAGGGTGGCGACGGCCATGATGGCGTGCCTCTCCACGGAGGGCGTTTTTGGCAACCCTGCTTCCCGGTCGCATGTGTTTGGCTGGAAAGCCGAAGAGGCGGTCGAGAATGCGCGTAGTCAGGTTGCGGAGCTGATTAATGCGGATCCAAGGGAAATCGTCTGGACGTCAGGCGCGACCGAGTCTAACAACCTTGGCATTAAGGGAGTGGCGCATTTCTATCACAAGAAAGGTAAGCATATCGTTACCTCCAAGATTGAGCACAAGGCGGTTCTCGATACGTGCCGGCAGCTGGAGCGAGAAGGTTACGACATAACCTATCTTGACCCCGACGAACACGGGTTAACCACGCCTGCAATGATCCAAGAGGTCATGCGCGAAGACACGATCTTGGTCAGCGTGATGCATGCCAATAATGAGATCGGTGTTGTCAACGATGTGGCGGGCATTGGCGAAGTGTGCCGTGCTTCGGGTGTGCTGCTGCATGTGGATGCCGCTCAGGGAGCGGGAAAGGTGTTTCTGGATATGGAGCAGATGAAAATCGATCTGCTGTCGATGTCAGCCCATAAAATGTACGGCCCCAAGGGAATAGGTGCGTTGTATGTGCGACGCAAACCCCGCGTCCGGATCGAGGCACAAATGCACGGTGGTGGTCATGAGCGGGGAATGCGCTCTGGCACGCTTGCAACGCATCAATTGGTGGGCTTTGGCGAAGCTGCCCGAATTGCGCGAGAGGAGATGGTCTCGGAGGGAGAACGTCTATTGGCGCTGAGAGAGCGGTTTTGGGCTGCCATCAATGACATTCCCGAGGTGCACATTAACGGTGACCGCAGAGCCCGCTTGCCAGGAGCGCTCAACGTCAGCTTCGCTTTTGTCGAAGGGGAGTCACTGCTGATGTCGTTGCGAGACCTTGCGATTTCCAGCGGTTCGGCCTGCACTTCTGCCAGTCTCGAGCCATCCTATGTACTGCGAGCGCTAGGATTAAACGATGAGCTGGCACACAGCTCACTGCGCTTCAGCTTTGGTCGATTTACTACAGAGGCTGAAGTCGATCATGCAGCACACTGCGTGCGGCATGCGGTAGAAAAACTGCGAGAGTTATCGCCGCTCTGGGACATGTACCAGGACGGTGTAGATCTCAATACGATTGAGTGGGCTGCGCACTAAAGCAGCCTGGTAAATTTCCGGGAGAGCATTATGGCATATAGCGAAAAAGTGATTGATCACTACGAGAACCCGCGCAATGTGGGCAAGCTCGATGAGGCTGACGACAGCATTGGCACGGGCATGGTTGGCGCGCCCGCATGTGGTGACGTTATGCGGCTGCAAATACGCGTTAGCGATGATGGCATTATCGAGGATGCGAAGTTTAAAACCTATGGTTGCGGGTCAGCCATCGCATCCAGCTCATTACTCACAGAATGGGTGAAGGGCAAAAATCTTGATGAAGCTGCTTCTATCAAAAATACAGAGATAGCTCAGGAATTGTCGTTGCCGCCGGTCAAGATTCATTGCTCGGTGCTGGCAGAGGACGCCATTAAGGCTGCGGTGAAGAATTATCGCGACAAGAAGGGCGCTTGAGTGGCGATCAGCCTCACATCGGAAGCCGCTGAGCATGTAGGTCGACAGCTGGCGGGGCGTGGCAGCGGCGAAGGAATACGCATCGGCGTAAAAACCTCTGGCTGCTCGGGTCTGGCTTACGTACTGGAGTTTGTCGATCAGCCTGAGCCTGAAGATGCGGCGTTTGAGACCGATGGCGTAAAGATATTTGTCGATCCAAAAAGTTTGGTTTATCTGGATGGCACCGTGGTTGACTTCGCTCGAGAGGGGCTGAATGAGGGATTGGAGTTTCGTAATCCCAATGTTGCCGGAGAGTGCGGCTGCGGCGAAAGCTTCACGGTCTGACCTTGGAGCCTCTAGCGGGCGCTTCTGCTCGAGATTACTTTGTGCTGTTTCACATAGAGCCCGAGTTTCAGATTGATATGGCGGCGCTTGAGCGCGCTTACCACACCTTGTTGTCTCAGTTTCATCCCGATCGTTTTGCGGGTAAGCCTCAGGTAGAGCAGCGCGTTGCTGCGCAGTTATGCGCCGACATCAATAGTGGCTTCCGAATATTGTCGAGTGAGGTGCTCCGGGCCGAGTATCTGCTGAAGCGCGCTGGAGTTGACCTCGTCCAGGCCGAGAAAGAAGGGGTGGGGGCCGAGTTCCTAATGACACAAATTGTATTACGGGAGCGTTTAGAGTCGGCGGATTCCGCGCATCCATCCGAGCGTGACGCACTGTCGGTCGAGATAAGCGATCGCTATAACGCTTCCAGAGATGCCTTTGCCTCGGCTGCAGAGAACGAGCGCTTCAAGGAAGCGGCCTGTTATTGGCAGGAG
>CESO01129080.1_pt1 | contig 17979 bp, 21 predicted proteins | sample 356341 | NCBI WGS metagenome assembly CESO01 (sample SAMEA2621812, study PRJEB7988) | marine metagenome | biome: marine biome (ENVO:00000447); feature: deep chlorophyll maximum layer (ENVO:xxxxxxxx); material: "saline water (ENVO:00002010), including plankton (ENVO:xxxxxxxx)" | depth 35 m
TAAAGTGCTAGTCCAGTCCATTTTCTTTCCGAGGGATTCCTGACAAGCAAATAACAAACTCGCCTTTAATTTTTTTATTTTCAAAATATTTAATTGAATTTTCAATAGTGCCCCTGAAGGTTTCCTCAAATATTTTAGTCATCTCTCTTGATATAGAAATCTTTCTATCATCCCCAAAATACTTTTTAAATTCATTTAATGTTTTAATAATCTTATGAGGTGATTCATAAAAAATAATAGTTCTTTTTTCAGTAAGAAGATTTTGAATTCTTGATTTTCTACCTTTCTTTGAAGGAAGAAATCCTTCAAATATAAATCTGTCACTTGACAATCCACTTGATACAATTGCTGGAATGAGGGCCGTGGCTCCAGGTAAACACTCGACTTTTATTTTATTTTTAATTGCCTCTCTTATGAGTAAAAACCCTGGATCCGAAATAGAAGGGGTTCCTGCATCAGATATTAAGCCAATTTTTTTACCATTTAATAATTTATCAATAAAAAAATTAAGTTTAGTATGCTCATTATGCATATGATAGCTGTTTATTGGAGTATTAATTTCGTAATAATTCAATAATTTTTTACTGCTCCTTGTGTCCTCTGCAATTATTAAATCAACTGATTTAAGTATTTCTAATGCCCTAAGAGTTATATCTTTTAAATTACCGATGGGAGTAGGAATCACATAGAGTATTTTTGAGAGATAATTATCCATTAAGTTAGTGTATTACTTATAAAAAATTATTTTTAACTAATGAAAGGAATCTTTTTTCAAAAACATCTTTCCCCTTCCAATATTTATAGTCGGGTTTAATAAATTCATTAATAAATGATTTAGCTTCATCCCAATTTTGAAAAGTACTAAGCTGAGAAATTACCCTTTGATAGTCATCCTCATTTGAATCAAATAAGTTTTTTATAAAAGCTAATCTATCATTAAGGTCAATATTTAAATCTTTTGAAAAAAGGTCATTAATTGTTTTTTTTGATTTTGTAACTTTTTCTTTAACAGGTGTTTTTTTTATAAACTCTGGTATTTTTTTAGAAATCTTCTCTGCTTTTGTATTTTTTTCAATTTCATTTAACTCTTTAACGTCTTGAGCGTTTTTCTTATTTTTTTTATCTAAAAAATTATAAATAACTAACTTTCTGTATAAATTTTCAATTATATCCATGCTCCCTTTTGACTCTATGTAACCTGGAGTTTCCAAAATACCCTTGGCTATAGATTTAAGCTCTTTTTTTATATCATTTATCATATTTTAATATTACTTTCCTATTATTTCAATTAGTTTTGAAATAAATAAAAATTCAATTGAATTTACAAAATGTTTTTTTAGAAGTTTAATTAATTCAAATATAAATACTTGAAAATTTATTATGGAAACCTATGGACCATATCTTGAAATTAACTTGAAAAATCTTGAAAAAAATTTTAATACATTCAAATCCAAATTATTGCCTTCTACAACAATAATTCCTGTAATAAAATCTAATGGCTATGGTTCAGATGGAATAATAATTGCTAAAAAATTAATTGCCCTAGGTGTTAAGCGTTTTGCCGTTGCATATACTAAAGAAGCCATTGAATTAAAAAATGCAGGAATTAAAAAAACAATAATGATTTTTTATCCAAATATTGAAAACATAGAATTGATTGTAAAAAATAAATTTGAACCTGTTATTTATTCAAAGGGAATTTTTGAAAAAATAGAAGAAATTCTCAAAAAACTAAGAATTCAAAATTACCCAGTACATGTAAAATTTAATACCGGTTTAAACAGACTTGGTCTACATCTATCAGATTGTAATTTGATATTAAAAAAAAATGATTCGATTTATTTTAATTTAATTAGTTTTTATTCTCACTTGGGCGCTTCTGAAAACAAAAAGCCTTGTAAATTCACTGAAAAACAAATTGCGGTTTTTCAAAAAATAAAAAAAACTCTCATAAAAAAAATTAAACCTGATTTAGGGTTTCACTTATTAAATACTTCAGGCGTATTTAATTATCCCGAATTTCAATTTGATGCTGTTAGAATTGGAATTGGTCTTTACGGTAATTCAAATTCTAAAATCTGGGACTTTGAACTTAAACCAGTTTTATCTCTTAAGGCTCCTCTAATTCAAATACATAATTTAGATAAAGGAGAGTATGTGGGATATAATCTTGGCTGGAGCTCAAATCATAGGACAAAAATAGGGATAATCCCTATTGGACATTATGATGGAATAAATAGAATTTTTGGTAAAAAGGAGGTGCCTGTATTAATTAATAACAAAAAAACTGTCATTATTGGAAATATATGTATGGACATGATGATGGTTGATTTAACTGAAATTAAATGTTGTGAAGGAGATATTGTAACAATTTTTGGAGAGCAAATAACTTCCAGTGAAATCGCAGAAATTGCTGGAACAATTTCTTATGAATTAATTGCTGGTATATCTCAAAGAGTCAATAGAAAAATAATAGAATAATTTAATTTTGTTTTATTTGTAAATAATAATTTAAAACAATTAAAAAATTTACTATTAAACCTTTTTTTATAATTAAGTTTGTCAGAAAAAAAAGATGAAACTAGCTTTAGTAGGAGCGACTGGTATGGTTGGTCAAATAATGTTAAAAGTTTTAGAGGAGAGGGATTTCCCTGTATCAAATTTAATTCCTGTTGCCTCTAAACGATCAGTTGGTAAAACCATTAATTTTAAAGGCAAAAATTATAAAATTATAAGTATTGAATCAGCAATAAAAGAAAAACCTAATATTGCCCTTTTTTCAGCTGGAGGTGAAACGTCCCTTAAGTGGGCTCCAAAGTTTGCTGAACAAAATACAATCGTAATTGATAATTCATCAGCATGGAGGATGGACCCAAATAAGAAACTTATAATACCTGAAATAAATTCATTTGAATTAACTAAGGAAGATAAAATTATTTCTAATCCCAACTGTTCAACTATTCAATTATTAATGATTCTATCACCATTACATTCTAAATATGGTATTAATAGAGTAATTATCTCTACTTATCAATCAATTACTGGCACTGGAATGTTAGCTGTTAATCAACTTGAAAACGAATACCAAAATAAAAAAGGGTCGATGGCTTATAACTATCAAATTCATAAAAATGCAATTCCACATTGCGACGTATTTCAAGAAAATGGATATACAAAGGAAGAAATGAAATTGGTAAATGAAACTCATAAAATTCTCTCTGATAATAAAATTGGAGTTACTGCTACTGCTGTAAGAATTCCTGTAATTGGAGGACACAGTGAGTCTGTAAATATTGAATTAAAAAAATCTGTTCCCCTATCAGAAATAAAATATTTATTAGATTCAAGCCCAGGGATAATTCTTGAAGACGATCCCAAAAATAATAAATATCCAATGCCTATTTTTGCTGAAGGTAAAAATGAAGTTTTTGTTGGAAGAATAAGAAAAGATTTTTCAAATCCTAATACTATTAATTTATGGATAGTTGCAGATAATTTAAGAAAAGGTGCTGCAACTAATACAATTCAAATCGCTGAATATATTATTAAGCAGAATTGGAAATAATTTCAAAATTATATTTGAAATTGATCCATAAAACTTGTAGTATAGTTACCGGACTTGTAATCTAGATTATCCATAAGTTTTCTGTGAAAAGGAATTGTTGTGGAAATACCTTCAATTACAAACTCATCTAAAGCTCTTTTCATTTTATTAATTGCTTCATCTCGTGTTTGAGCAGTTGTAATTAATTTTGCTATCATTGAATCATAGTGAGGAGGAATTGTATATCCCGAATATACGTGAGTATCAATCCTTATACCATGACCACCAGGCATATTTAAGTTTGATATTTTACCTGGAGAAGGTCTAAAGTCATTATAAGGATCTTCAGCATTTATTCTGCATTCTATCGAAAACAATTTTGGAAAATAATTATTCCCCGATAAGGAGTGTCCACATGCAACCTTGATTTGTTCTCTTATTAAATCAAAGTCCATAACTTGTTCTGTGATAGGATGTTCAACTTGAATTCTGGTATTCATCTCCATAAAATAAAAATCTCTATTCTTATCTACCAAAAATTCAACTGTCCCAGCGCCTTCATATTTTATGAATTCGGCAGCCTTTACTGCTGCTTTTCCCATTTTTTTCCTTAATGAATCTGTCATAAAAGGTGATGGAGTTTCTTCAGTCAACTTTTGATGTCTTCTTTGTATAGAACAATCTCTTTCAGATAAGTGACAGGCATTCCCAAAGCTATCTCCAACTATTTGAATTTCAATATGCCTTGGTTCTTGAATTAATTTTTCAATATACATTGAATCATCGTCAAAAGAAGCTAAAGCTTCTTTTTTTGCGCTTCCCCAAGCTTTTTCTAAATCTTTAACTGTCCATACTGATCTCATACCTTTCCCGCCGCCTCCAGCTGAGGCCTTTAACATAACAGGGAATCCAATTTTTTTTGCAATTTTTAAAGCTTCATCAATATTCGCTATTTTACCTTCAGAGCCAGGTATAATTGGAACTCCAGCTTTTCTCATTGTACTTTTTGCTTCCGCTTTATCACCCATTCTATTAATCATTTCTGCTGAAGCACCAATAAATTTAATTTTATGTTCTTCACACATTTTAGAAAATTTAGCATTTTCAGATAAAAACCCATAACCTGGATGAATTGCATCAGAATTTGTGATTTCAGCAGCAGCTAATATATTAGAAGCTTTTAAATACGAATCTTTACTTAATGCAGGACCAATGCATACTGCTTCATCTGCAAACTTTACATGTAAACTTTCTTCGTCAGCTTTTGAATAAACAGCAACTGACTTAATTCCCATTTCTTTACATGTCCTTATTATTCGAAGGGCTATTTCTCCTCTATTAGCAACTAGGATTTTATTGAATTGCATTTAAGTATTAAATTGGTTCTATCAAAAAAAGAGGTTCATCAAATTCGACAGGGGTAGAATCTTCAACTAAAACCTTTAAAATTTTACCATCAATATCTGATTCAATTTCATTAAAAAGCTTCATAGCCTCAATTACACAAAGAACATCTCCTTTTTTTACTTCAGAACCAACAGAGATATAAGGCTCCTTATCCGGAGATGGTTTTGTGTAAAAAGTCCCAATAATAGGAGATTTAATAGTAACAACGTTTTCATTTAATTTTTCAGTTTCAATGGCTGTTGACATATCTGTGTCTTCAGGAAAAACTTCTTGCGGAACAATACTCAACTTATTCATATCTTCTGCCTTTAAGTTAGTAACTAATGCTGAAGCTTTGTTATTAGATTTTGCTGAAGAACCTGTTTTGATGGATATTTTAGTGCCTCCTATTTCAAGTTTTACTTCTTCAACCTTATATTTGGAAACAAACTTTATTAGATTTTTAATTTCATTAATATCCATTATTTCTAATTTAGAATTATGTTATTATCTTTTTTTTAAAAATAATTATCACCTCACTAAGTGAAGATAAGAGTTTTACAATAAAATAAAAATAAAAATTTAAGCTTCAGCTAGTTCTTCATTATCAATAAGTACTTTCCCTTTGTAGTACAATTTACCATCATGCCAATGCGCACGATGAAACAAATGAGCCTCATTTGTTGTTTTGTCTGTAGCAATTTGAGACACAGAGGCTTTGTAATGAGTCCTTCTTTTATCTCTTCTTGTTTTAGAAATTTTTCTCTTTGGATGTGCCATTTAACTATTTTTTTAATTATTATAATAAGTCTTTTAATTTGTCCCATCTAGGGTCTTTAACTTTAATATTTGATTTTGGGCTCAACTCTTCAAGTTTCTTCAAAATATTTGATTTTAATGTCCCATTCTTAATTCCTGGGTGTAACTTTTTAATTGGAACTGATAAAACAATCATTTCATAAAGATACTGAGCAATGTTAACCATATAACTTCCATGTTCTAGAATAATTATTTCATCATGATCATTATTAAATTTATCACCAAACTTGACTACAATTTGATATTTTTCGTCTATTAAATATTCATAAGGCTCATTTGATAAGTCGCAGTTAATATTTATGAACCCTTTTGAATAAAAGTTTAATTTTAATAAGTTCAATTTCTTATCTAACTGAACAATGGATTTAATACTACAATTATTAAATTCAGTGTAATTAAAAATATCAAAGAACTGATTATCAATTCTAAAATCAAAATTATGAATTCCATCTTTTAATCCAATAAACTTTATATTATATTTATTAAGAGGATTCATAATTATGAAATAGCGAGCAAATTTAATAAAAAAAAGTCTAGAAAAATCAATTATTAAAAGACAATAAAAATTTAAAATTTTAAAACTTTCTATTTTTAAATATTTTTCTGGCTAAATGTAGGGCTTCAACAAAAGATTTTTTACTAGCAATTCCCTTACCAGCTATTTCATATGCAGTTCCATGGTCTGGTGAAGTCCTAATCTTATTTAATCCACCAGTAAAATTAACACCTTTACCAAAAGAAAGTGTTTTAAAAGGAATTAATCCTTGATCATGATATATGGCAATTACAGCATCATAATTCAAAAAAGCTTTGGATCCAAAAAAACTATCAGATGGGAAAGGGCCATATATCCCCTTGAATTTTTTTCTAATTTTATTCAATATTGGAATTAATATTTTGTTATCTTCATCTCCTATAACTCCATTATCTCCTATATGAGGATTAATTGATAAAAAGGCTATTTTAGGTTTAGAAATTCTAAAATCTTTTTTTATTGAATTATACATTAACTTAAATTTTTTTTTTATTAAAGCCTCTGAAAGATTAGGAACTACTTGATTCAAAGGTATATGGTCAGTTATTAATCCTAACTTTAATTTGTCACTCACCATTAGCATAATACTCTCCCCTTCTAATTCTTTCTCAAGATATTGAGTGTGTCCACTGAAATTAAATTTATTGGATTGAATATTACTTTTATTTATAGGAGCAGTAACCAGAAGAGATATTAAATCTTTTTTTAGTGCAAGAGTTGAAGCCTCGAGAGAAGCTAGCGAAACTTTTCCAGATTTTTTTTGACTTTCTCCAAATTTTACTACAAACTTTTCATCATAGACATCAATTAAATTTAATGAATTTAATTTAGCTTCTTTTATTTCTTTAATTGAATTAATTTGGGTTTTTAAATTAAAATGTGACTTTTGAAATTTAATAAGATCATAATTTCCAAATACAATTGGAACGAAAAAATCAAACATTTTTTTTTCTTCAAAAGCCTTTAATATAATTTCAATTCCAATTCCATTTGGATCTCCAATAGAAATTCCAACTTTAATTTTTTGAAATGATCCCATAAAATATTTGATTTATTATTATTTTTGAGATATCAAATTTAATGAATATTTCAAGTAATGTTTACAGGTATTATTGAGTCTTTTGGAAAAATTGAAAAAATTAAAAAAAAAAATCAAAATATAGAATTTGATATTAAGAGTAATTTAACAAAAGAATTAAAGATTGACCAAAGTGTTTCACATAACGGCGTATGCCTTACTGTAACCTCTACAAATAGCGATATATATTCAGTTCAGGCAATTCACGAAACCATCAAAAAAACAAACTTAGGAACATTAAAAACTGGAGATATTATTAATCTTGAAAGAGGACTAAAAATTGGTGATAGGCTTGATGGGCACATTGTGCAAGGGCATGTAGACGAAACCGGAATTTGTACTAATGTCAAAGAAGATGGAGGAAGTTGGGTATTCTCTTTTGAATATTCAAAAAACCAAAAAAATATAACCATTGAAAAAGGCTCGATTACTATTAACGGAGTAAGTTTAACAGTTGTGGATTCAGGTACAAGAAGCTTTTCAGTTGCAATTATTCCATATACATATAAAAACACAAATTTTCATATGATTTCAAAAGGCTCAATTGTTAATCTTGAATTTGATATGATTGGTAAATATATAGGTAAACTCCACTCTTCCAATCATAATAAATAATTAAAAACTATATTTAATAAAAATATAGACAATGGGCGTTCTCGAATTATCCACTATTTTATTATGTCTAGCATCAATTTTTTCATTGATAAATCTTCGCTTGTTAAAATTACCTACGACTATTGGGTTAATGATTCTTGCACTTTTATTATCTTTAATTGTCTTAATAATTGGAATTATTTTCCCACCTGTTTTTCAAACAGTAACTTCTATTACTAAAGAATTCGATTTTAGTGATTTACTTTTTAACGTTATGTTACCATTTCTCCTTTTTGCAGGAGCAATAAGCGTAAATGTTCATGAATTATTAAAAGATAAAGTAACTATTTTACTTTTAGCAAGTTTTGGAGTTCTATTCTCTACTTTTAGTGTTGGATCGGGAATGTACTGGCTTATCCAACAGCCCGTTTTTAGTTTAGATACTTTAGGCCTTTCATACATTGATTGTCTTTTATTTGGTTCATTGATTGCTCCAACTGATCCGATTGCCGTTTTAGCAATGATTAAAAAAATGAATTTATCATCAATTACTGAAACAAGAATAGCAGGAGAATCATTATTTAATGATGGTATAGGGGTTGTGGTATTTTTAACACTTTTGGGAATCAAAGAAAATGGGTTGGAAAATATAAGTGGAATAGAAGTTGGAACCTTATTTATAACCGAAGTCTTTGGAGGGATTGCCTTGGGTGCAGTTATGGGATTCTTTGGATTAAAACTGCTAAAATATATTGAAAATGAACACATGGAATTAGAGGTTTTAATCACAATTTCTTTAGTCTTATTATTACCCATTATTTCTCATTACTTTCATTTTTCTGCTGTACTTGGCATTGTAATGATGGGTTTATTTTTAAACCAAAATATAGATGCAGACAAAGAGACTAAAGGAGTTCAAAAAGCAATGAGCGATTATGTTTACAAATTTTGGCATTTATTAGATGAAACTCTAAATGCTATACTTTTTATTTTAATAGGGCTAGAGATTATTACAGTTTTCGAATCTTTTCAAATTCCATTTTTATTTATATCCCTTTTAGTTATTGTTCTAGTGGTTGGTTCAAGATGGATTGGTGTTTCAATACCAATAACGTTTTTGTCATTATTCAAAAACTTCGAAAAAAAAACAGCCCTAATTATAACATGGGGTGGATTAAGAGGTGGCCTTAGTGTCGCTTTAGCATTAAATTTACCTGATGATATAGGTGAAGGCAAGGCTTTGATCCTTTTTCTTACTTATGTGATTGTACTATTTACAATATTAGTACAAGGACTTACTTTAAAGAAAATTGTATAATAAAACTTCTTTTTTATTTCTTTTTGTCAAGCTTTTTAGAAGGCAAAAAAAATTCGACAATAACGCCTAAAAATCCAAATAAAAATCCTAGTAAAAATCCTTCATAATGTTTTCTTCCTTTATTCTCAGCTAAATATGCGCCTAAAGCTCCAAAAATTATGGCTATTGCAAAAATAATTGTAAGGGATTCCATGATAATTTAAATTTTTAAATTAATTATCTTTCATGTAAAATTGGATTCAAAGGAGAGTTAATAATTTGTCCAATTTTAGCATTAGGACACCATGTTTTCCAATCATTTTGTTGACCATCATTTTCAGGTTTTTTTAATTTCATTTTGCTATCCATGTATATGATAGTCATAACCTTTCTGATTTGATTAGATTTATTAGCCCCTGCCCTATGAAATACCCATCCGGAATGAAAACTTACCTCCCCAATATCAAATGGCTCAATTATGTGATTAAAATCAGTGACCCTTAATTTCTCATGGATTACTTTTTCACTTTCATCACTAATTGATAACTCTCGGCCTTCATTTATTTTGTGACTACCAGCACTAAATTCTAGAGGGCCCATGTTTTTTGGCGTTTCTTGAAGAGGAATCCATGCAGTTATAGTTTTGTCAGTCTCTAAAGGCCAATAATATTGATCTGCATGCCAAGGTGTTATTCCCCCACCCTTTTCTTTAAACAATGCTTGATCGTGATATAGCCTTACTCCAGAGACTTCCATTAACTCTGTTGCAATTTGAGATAATCTTTTACTAAATATTAGTGATTTAACTTCTTCACTTTCTTTCCATAAATTAAATAATTGAAGAAATGCTTTACCATATGTGTCTCTTTTTTCAATTGGAACTTTAATTGTATTAATTGACTCTACAGCCTCTGAAACCACTTTATTGAAATAAAGAATTATATCTTTCTCAAATACATTTTTTAGTTTTATGTACTTATTCTTCTTAAAAAAGCTAATATTTTCATCTGATAGACAATATGGAGTGTTTAAATTCTTCTTATTTATCATAATTGATTATTTAAATAAATATAAATAAATTTTTGATTAAACTTTTAAAGATGAAAAAACATAATACATTTCAGAAGCAATTATTAAATTTGTTTTCATATACTCTTGGTCAACATATCTTGAGTCGTCAAACTTTTTTGGATCATCATATGGGATTGAAATTATTTTATCTGAACCTAATATAAAAGGACAGTTTTTTTCTGCTGAAGAACATGTCATTATAGCCGCAAAGTTATTTTTTGGATTAAACTTGTCATTAAATTTTTTTGAAAAACATAAAATTTCACTTGTATCATTTGAAAAACTCAAATGATAAATTGTTTTTTTTTTTTTACTTTAGAATTTAATCTAAATCCACATTTAATTAGTGAATTAATTACATTTTCAGAAACTTCAGTTGAAATTGTTCCTCCAGAAAAGGACTTGAATTTTTTAATTTTAAAATACTCTGCTAGAACCTGAGCCCATATTTGACTGTAATGACTCCTTCGTGAATTATGAGTACAAATAAAATTTAAATTGATATCTTTTTTTAAATCAATTTTACTTTGGACATAATTAATAATTCCTACTAAAATTCTCTTGCGTGAGGAAATGATTTTATTGACTTTAAATTCAGTTATTTTATTTTCAATCTCAAAAAAAAGTAATGACATACTAAATAAATTTAAAAATTTTAAGTTAATTAATGTTTAATTTTTCATTAATTAATCGAATTAGTATCTTTAAAACTATATTTATTATATTATAATATTAATGAAAAAAACTGTAGCCAAAGAGGATTATTTAAAATTAATATATAAAATTATCGAAGAAGATAAAAAGGTATCTGTCTCATTAATTGCTAATCATCTTTGTGTTGGATATTCATCTGTTTCTAATATGCTTAAAAAACTTAAAGAGCTTGGTTGGATAGAATATAAGCCGTATAAGCCAATTTTTATGACGAAAAAAGGAAATGTTATTGCAAGTCAAATTGTTTCTAAACATAGACTTACTGAATCCTTTCTTGTTAATGTAATGGGTTTTAAAATAAAAGAGGTTCATGAAATCGCTGAAGAGATTGAACATATAAATAGTCCTAAATTTTTTAACAGGATGAAAAAAATTGTAAAAAATGCAAAGACAGATCCCCATGGCTCAAAAATTCCAAATTGTGAGTTTTAATTTTAATAAAATATTTATTTTATATGGAAGAACTATTAATAAGTAATAATGAGTGGATTAGCATGCTTTTAAAATTTTTTTTTAATACTTTTTTTATTGGAATTTTAATTAAAATTGTATTTACCTATAGCAAAGAAATAAGCCGACATGTTTCAACTTTTTTAATTATAAGTGTGATTGTATTTTTTTTATGTTTTGCACTAAAAAAGATTGATCTAAATTTTGGAATGGCATTAGGCCTTTTTGCTATATTTGGAATTATCAGATATAGAACGGAATCTGTACTTCCTGAAGAGATAACTTACCTTTTTGTCACAATAGGACTATCCGTAATTAATGCATTAACAGATGGGGTATTTGGATGGCTTACTCTATTATTAATCAACGTAATAGTATGCTTATCAGTATTATTTGCTGAAAAATTTCTACTACATGCTGAAAATAGTAGAATTTCAAAAAAACTAATAATAAATCTTCCAATCAATGAATTAGATCTTGAAGAAAAAATTCAAAAAACAATCAAAGATTTCGAAAAAAATCAAAATGTGACTGTCCAAAATCACACTATATTCAAAATTGATCACAAAAGTGGAATAACCCAAATTCACCTTAACTATTTCAGTAATTAATTTAACAAATAGAATTTTTATATGCCATTATTAATTGTTTGTTTTGGGATTTTATTACTTTTTTTACTAATACTTTTTTTTAGATTAAATGCTTTTATTTCTTTTATAATTGTCTCTCTATCCATTGGGATTTTACAAGGAATGGATTTAAATCTAATTGTATTATCTATTGAAAAAGGTATTGGAAATACTTTAGGCTTTCTTGTAATGATTCTCAGCCTTGGAGCAATGCTAGGGAAGCAAGTAGCTGATAGTGGTGCAGCTCAAAAAATTACAATTGGGCTAGTAAATACTTTTGGAATAAAAAACACTAAATGGGCAGTAATGACTACCGGCTTTATTGTAGGTATAACAATGTTTTATTCGGTTGGATTTGTTATCCTTGTTCCACTTGTATTTACTGTAGCTGTTTCAACAGGTATTCCTCTTATTTCAATTGCTCTTCCAATGCTTGCTGCCTTGTCTGTAACTCATGGTTATCTTCCACCACACCCCGCTCCAAGTGCATTGGCTATAATGTTCGGTGCTGACATAGGAAAAACATTGATATATGGATTTATTGTTGCGATCCCAGTTATTTTAATTTCAGGCCCAGTTTTAACAAATTTTATAAAAAAAGTTGATGCCAAGCCTTTAAAAGAATTTGTGTCAATAAAAAAATTTAAATCAGAAGAACTTCCTGGAATGGGTATAAGTTTAATCACTGCTTTATTACCAGTTATATTAATTGGTTTTTCAACAATAATTATCGAATTGATAGATCAAAAAAATTCATCATATGAAATTATTAAATTTATAGGGAACCCTGTTATAGCTCTTTTGATATCAGTAATGTACAGTATTTACTCGCTAGGAATTTCAAGAGGCAAAAAAATGAAAGAAATAATGAATACTTTCACAAGTGCAATAACTGGAATAACTATGGTGTTATTGATTATCTCTGGAGCTGGAGCTTTAAAACAAATACTTATTGATAGTGGAGTCAGTCAATATGTTGGTAATATATTAGAATCTTCATCTATTTCACCTTTAATTCTTGGATGGTTAATTGCCACTTTCATTAGATTTTGTGTTGGATCAGCAACAGTGGCAGGATTAACGACAGCTGGAATTATCCTTCCAATTGTTGAACTAGGAGTTGTTAATCCAGAACTAATGGTCTTAGCTATTGGTTCGGGAAGCCTAATGCTTTCTCATGTTAATGACAGTGGATTTTGGCTTTTTAAAGAGTATTTTAATTTATCTGTTAAAGATACGTTACTTACTTGGACTGTAATGGAAACTTCAATTGGAATTTCAGGATTAATTGGAGTACTAATTTTAAATTCAATTATTTAAGAAAATAAATTTATAAAAAATTAAATCCATCTTCTCGTTTGTGATTTATATTTCACGTAATCAGAACCAAACTTTTCTTCTAATTTTTTTTCTTCTCTTTTTATTTGAAATTCATTAATCCAAAAATAAAATATGAATGGTGCAAAAATTGAAAAAAAATTAAGATAGTAAACTACAGTTGATGAAATAATAATTAACATACCTAAGTACATCGGATTCCTTGATATTTTAAATATACCAGATGAAACTAAATTATTTACATTTCTAAAACTTTGTGGATTAATTGTTGTTTTAGATTTTATAAATTGAAAAACTGGAATAAATATTATTAATAACCCAATAAATAATAATAATAAAGAAAGTGTCATTCTGAAAGGCAAATCAAATCCAATAGTAAGATTGGATGAAAAATATACTGCCGAAATGAGAAATATAACAATAATAGGAGGAGGAATTTTGATTTTCAAAAACATAATTTTTTAAAAATTTTTTCAAATATAAAAAGTCTTTGTGAAACACCAAATTTATTTATTAATTATAAGATGTTAATTTAAATAAATTAAATTTTTATATTTTTTCTAATTAAATTAATGATGCATTTAAATGAATTTCACAATTCAGCGCCCCCGCGATAGGACAGTTGCTTTTTGCTTCCTTAGCCAATTTATTAAAGAGTTCTTTACTAATTCCAGGAACTTTTGCTTTTAAATTAAGTTCTACAGAAAGTATTTTTCCATCTTCAAATACCAAAACAGCATCAGTATTTAATTCTTCCGGATTAAAGTTAGATTCATTTAAAACAAAACTCAACTTCATATTAAAACAACCAGAGAGAGCTGCCGCTATAAGTTCCTCCGGATTAGTTCCAAGATTACCATCATCATTTTTAAATCTTGTTTTAAAACTATAGGGCATTTTATCAAATCCACCGCTTTGAGCACTCAAAAATCCATTACCGTTTTCTCCATCACCCTTCCAAATTGCATTTACTTTCCTTTTCATAAAAATTATATTTTAACAATGTTGATTCAAAGTTAATCTTTTTAATAAAACATAATATAATACTATTTATTTTATGATTTATTAATCTCCCAATTCAAATTTAAAATAATTCTTTAATAGATTTAATTCCTTTTCACTGACCTCAAACTGATTGTCAAAATTTGAATTGGTTGGAATACCTAAATCTTTTAGAATTTGATAATAAACATTTCTATTACAATGAAATCCATCTAAATAATAAGAATCATCAAATAAGTCGTAAAAAGTAAAATCTTTATAAATGAAATTAAATTCTTTAAATAATTTTTTTGTTTCTACTATGGATTTATCCATATAAGAATAATCATATTTTTTTGATTTAATTTTTTTTATAACTGATGGTGAAAAAGGGGGAGAGTAAGCAAATACTTGTATTTTTTTTTTTTTACAAAAATCTAAGATTCTTTTTAGAACTTTAATTTGATTTAAATCTATATCAGAACCATATTCAAATCTTCTATTACCATTTTCAATTCTATTAAATGTGTCCTCAAAATTAAAATCCTCTAAATCCATTTTTGGAACAATAAACCTTTTACCATAAAAATAGGAACCATCATTTCTAAAGCCTGAAAAATTTTTGATTGCATCCTCTCCAATTAAATATATGCTATTAATGTTTTTAATTGGATCAAATAAAATAAATGGTAAACTTAAATTATTGATTTTAAAATCGTTATTGTTTCTTGGCTGAAAATTTTTGTTAAAGTTCCATTGATCTAAACCAATTATCAAAGTATCCCCTTTACCTATATCTAGTCTATTAACTAAATTGTAAATATCATTAAATGAATTAACAATCAAAGAATAATTATATACTTTATTATTTTTAAACATTCCCCTTTCAAAACCTGCTGTCCTAGAACTACCAATTATGTAAATATCTTTTTTATCTTGTTTAAGCTTAAAATCAATTATAGATTGGTTATGCTTTGGGTAAAAATATATTGAATCCTTAGATAAGTCTTTTAACTTTTTGTGCAAGGACTCGTTAATAATAAAAGCTGAAAATAATCCAATTAATATTAGAATAAATAATTTTGTGATTTTTAAAGAAAACTTTTTCATTAAAATTGAAAATATATAAACCCACTAGATTTATTATAAAACAATATAATACAAAAGATAATTAGAGTAGATAAAATCAAATCGAGATTTTCAGAAATTTTAAAATTTAATCTCTCTTTACGTCTGATGAAATATTCCAAAATTAAAAAAGGAACTATAAACTGAAATCCAGCTAAATTCTCAGATGGTACACTAAATGATAAAAACATTTGAAATAAATAAGAAAAAGAATCGGTTAATGTCTCGCTTCTAAAAAAAACCCATCCAATAACAACTAAAATAAATGTAATAAATACCTGAAAAAACTCTTTAAATTTAGGAACGATTCTATCTTCAGCAATAATTGTATTAACATAATTCCTGTTTGTTTTAAAAATAAATGATGGTATAAAAAGTAATGAATGAAAGAGCCCCCAAATTATAAATGTCCAGTTTGCACCATGCCATATACCACTAACAATAAAAATTATAAAAATATTTCTAATTGATTTAAAAGTCCCTTTTTTTGAACCACCTAAAGGGATATATAAATAATCTCTGAACCATGATGAAAGTGAGATATGCCATCTTCTCCAAAACTCTCCAATATTTCTTGAGAAGTAAGGAAACTTAAAATTTGAGATCAATTCAAATCCAAAAAGTTTTGCTGTACCTATTGCAATATCTGAATACCCGCTAAAATCACAATATATTTGGAAAGCAAAATATATTGCACCTACCCAAAGTATACCTCCCTCCAAATCTTGGTAGTTATTAAATATGTTGTCGACCATAGGTGCAAGTGAATCTGCAATAACCACTTTCTTAAACATACCCCAAAGTATTAATCTTAATCCATCTACTGATTGATCATATTTAAATTCCCTTTTATTTAAAACCTGAGGGATTAAGTTTTTAGCTCTCTCTATAGGACCAGCAACTAATTGAGGGAAAAATGAGACAAAAGAAGCAAACGAAATAAAATCTTTTGTAGGTTCTAATTTTTTCTTGTAAATATCAATTGAATATGACATTGACTGAAAAGTATAGAATGATATTCCAACAGGCAAAATGATTTTTAAAGTCCAAATACTTTTTATTTCGTATCCAATTGAGTTAAATAATTCAAACCACGAATCAATAAAGAAATTATAATACTTAAAGAAACCTAATATTATAAGATTACTTATAACTGAAAACCAAACTAATAATTTTTGCTTTTTTGTTGAATCCCTTTTAGCAATAGATAATCCAATATAATAGTCTATAACAGTAGAAATAAAGATTAAAGATAAAAATCTATAATCCCACCAACCATAAAAAATATATGAACTAGTAAGTATTAATAAATTTTGAACCAATAGATTTTTATTAAACACAAACCAGTATAAAACAAATACTATTGGCAGAAAAATTATATACTCAATTGAATTGAATAACATTTTGTAGAAAAGTTATTTAATCGAATTAGAAATAGTCTTGTTTCCAGTTGAAAAGTCTTTTGTAATGATAGCTTTATCATAAAGATCTCCTAGAGTAGTGTATGCACTGTAAATCAATTTATCATTTTCCACGCTAATAACCTGGAAAAACTGAGTTTGTTCTCCTAATTTATCAGATTTATAACCATCAGTTTGATAGCTTTTAATTTGTTCTTTATCAAGGCTATATTGTTTAGGGCCACTAACAGAAGTAACATATAAAGTCTTTAAATTTCCTGATTTATCAATATTTGTCGATTTTACTGGGATATGACCTCTCGCATATGTATGATCATGGCCATTAAGAACTAAATCAACTCCGTACTTATCAAATAACGGTTTCCATATTTTTCTGGCATACTCAAAATCTCTGCCTGAAGCTGGAGAAAATACTGAATGGTGACTAGTAACTATCTTCCATTTTGCATTAGTTTTACTCAATTTTTCTTTAATATATTCCGTTTGCATTTCAAGATCTACATTAGAATTAAGGACAACTATAAGTATATCTTGATACTCAACTGTATAGACAGTTTCATAAAGCTTACTGTCTAAATTTTGTTCAACTGGCAAGGTGAATTGTGGCCTCCATTGGATAGATAATCTTTTAGGTTTTGACCCTCCATATCCATCCATTCTTTGAAATTCATGATTCCCCACAACAGGAATTGCTGTCCATTGGCTGTGAATAAAACCCCCTGCTTTAAACCATTGTGCCCACTCATAGTCTTTGTGAGCCTTATCAACTAAATCTCCAGCATGAATTACAAATGATGCATTTGGAGCAGTTTGATAAGCCATTCTAATAACCCTTGACCAGTGGCTTAAAAGATCGTTTTGCGCATCTCCAAAATATACAAATTGAGTGGGACTATAATTAGCATTAGCTGTTTTGAACTGAATCCACTCAGACCAATTTTTACCATAGCCAACCCTGTATGCATACAATGTATTTGGTTTTAAATTTTCAAAT
>CESO01134850.1_pt1 | contig 17968 bp, 19 predicted proteins | sample 356341 | NCBI WGS metagenome assembly CESO01 (sample SAMEA2621812, study PRJEB7988) | marine metagenome | biome: marine biome (ENVO:00000447); feature: deep chlorophyll maximum layer (ENVO:xxxxxxxx); material: "saline water (ENVO:00002010), including plankton (ENVO:xxxxxxxx)" | depth 35 m
AAGGTCAGGCTGCGGCAACACATAATAGAAAATCGAGAAAAAGTGTAGAATGCTCCCCGCTAGCACAAATAAGTGCCAAATCGCATGGTGATAAGGCATCTGCTTGCGCACGTAAAATATCACACCCAAGGTGTATGCAAGACCACCTGCAAGCAACAGTAGTAACCCGCCTGTGTCAACGTTGTCGAGCATCGGCTTAATTGCCACCAACGCCATCCAGCCGAGGCCAAGATACAACGTCAAAGACAACCACTTCGGTGGATTCTTCACAACGAGCTCTAGAATCACGCCGAATAATGCGATTCCCCAGACCACACCAAGCAATGACCAACCCCAAGGTCCTCGCAAATTAATCAGCGCAAAGGGTGTGTAGGTGCCCGCGATAAGTACAAATATAGCGGCGTGGTCTAACTGTTGGAATACAGCTTTGATACGCGGCCATGGAAAAGCGTGATACAACGTTGAGGCCGTGTACAGCAGAATGAGGCTAGCCCCATAAATACTCGCTGCCACCACATGCCAAGTATCGCCGTAGGCGACAGACCAAACCAGCATCACCACCAACCCAACGATGCTCAGTACCGCGCCTATGCCATGCGTTAGCGCATGAGCGACTTCTTCTAAAACGGTATACGACTTATTACTCATCCACGCTCCAAACCTGGGGTTTCGTAGCCTTCACTGATATTTTTAAGCGCACGAATGAATTGGTCGAACTGCTTGCCATTGTCGTAATCTAGACGGTATTTGTTATGAAACTCTAACGTCAGCTTTACGCCGTGGCCTTCCAAAAATACGGTGTAACCATCATGGTCAGTATACGCAGTAATACCATCAAGGACGTGCTTGCCTTGCTTTGCCTCGCCATGCTCATGGATCTTTTCATAAGCATCTAAAATAAGACGAAAATCGATCTCGTTTTTCATGCACTGTCTCCTTGCTTGTCCATTAATGTATACATATGAGTTATACGCAACATCGCCGTGACTAGACTTGTTCTGCTCCAAATGCCCTTTCAGAGTCTATCGAAATGACTCAGTTGTCAAATACGAACATGTATATAAAATATACATACAATAATGCATGATAAGCAGAAAATCGCTATAATTAGACGGTATTCTAATTTGATGAGGTGTAATTTGGTTAGGCGTACAAAAGAAGATGCGCTCGCGACTCGCTCACAGCTGCTCGATGCGGCAGAGCGTGTATTTAGTGAGCGAGGTGTCACCCATACGTCAATGGCACAGGTCGCCGAGGCTGCGGGTGTCACTCGAGGCGCTATTTATCACCATTTTAGTAATAAAATGGCGTTGATTGAGTCATTAATGGAGCGTGTTCGTTTGCCCATTGATGAAATGCGCGAGCAAATTGCACAACAACCTGAGTTCGATGCCCTTGTCGAAATCCAAGAGCGTACTAATGAGTTTTTAAACCGTGTTGCCACCGATCCACGGGTGCAGGCATTGGCAAACATTCTCATGCATAAGTGCGAATACATTGACGAAGTCAATCCAATCAAATTACGCCATTTAAGTGGCCGCAATGACTGTATCTGTGATGTCGAAGCGTTATTCGAGAAAGCAATTAACGAGGGGCAATTACCCCCCAAAGTGAGCCCACGTATTGCGGTTATCGGGTTATTCGGCTTAGTCGATGGGTTGATTTACAACTGGTTAATGGATGATGGCTACTTCCCACTTGTCGAGTATGGTGAAGCAGCCATAAATACGTATATGAACGGCTTAAAAGCTTAAGGTTCGTTACTATCTGCGCGGCGCTTACGCCAGCCATCGTACTTCTGATGAACGCCGCGCGTAAGCGACTGAAAACTCTCCTCTAGCAAGTCCACGCCCACTAACACCACCACCACGATCAGAGCCAAAGCGAAAGCTGTCGGGTATAATCCTAGCCCAGCAACAACGCCGATTGCTGCTAGCATCCAGATGGTAGCCGCTGATGTGACGCCGACCACCACGCCATCTTTAGCGAGCATCACGCCAGCACCAAGAAAGCCAATGCCCGTGATCACTTGCCCAATAATGCGCGACGCATCGGTATGATCATTCATCACCAGTTTGGCACTTACTAAGAATACGTAGGTACCCAGTGTGATTAGTGCTGAAGTTCGAATACCGACAGGTTTACCACGAATTTGCCGCTCAAGCCCTACGATGGCACCACTGGCAATCGCAGTGGCAATGCCCTTCCAAGTGAAGGGCGCCATGTGTTCAAACACCAGGATGTCCGAGAGACTCATCAGTCACCCTGACTAAGGAAAGTCGATAAAAAATCGTCATCCATTGCCGCGATGGTCTCATCATTGGCATTAGGACAGCAGGCAAAAAGAGGAGCCGTCCACGCCTGAACATTACCCAAGATGTCGCGTAAATGGCTGAGTCCACGGATACCGCCTAGGCCACCCGGCGAAGCAGCTGCAAGTAATACTTTCTTGCCTTTCCACACCTGACCGTCAACACGCGAAGTCCAATCAATCGCATTTTTAATCAGTGGCGAAACAGAGGCGTTATATTCAGGGCTGACAAGCACCACTTTATCAGCCGCGGCAACGGCCTTTGCCAGCTGTTGCATTGCCTTAGGAACACCTTCTGCCTGCTCGTGATCACCGTGGTAGATAGGCGCATCTAACGCATCGGCATCGAGTAACTCAAAATCAAACGTATGCTTTTCGGCAACCTGTACCAAGCGATGCTTTAATTTTGCATTAATTGACTCTTTACGACGACTGCCGCCGATAAACAAAATACTCATGAAAACTCCTGTAATAGTGGGTTAAGCACCGCTGTTCATGCTTTCAATAAAGCGATTAGACTCATCAATGGCAGACTCCATCTCATCAATTAGGTCCGAGATATCGGTCTGTAAACGACTAAATTCACCGCGAATTGCGTCGATAGCGCGCGCGTTCAGGTTGTGTTTGAGATACAACACATTGTCTTGCATCTTTTGTAAAACAGGGTCCATCTTTCCGGCGGCCCGTTCCATCACACGAATGAGCTCACCATAATGACGCTCTGTCTCTCGCAGACGTCGCTCACTCTCGCGGCGCATGGCATCGTTACTGTATAGCTCTAGCTCTTCGCTCCATTCATCAAACAAATCTTGAGCCACATCGTCGACTTCTTCGATACGTTCGTTAACACGCTCAGCGGCGGATTTACTCGCCTCATAATCGTCACGCAGTGCGTTGTAGCGTTCTTCAAGTTCACCACCGTCAAACTGCAGCAGCGCATCTAGGCGTTCGAGAGCCGATTTAAACTCTTCTTGAGCATCGCTTTGCGCATCTTTAGCGTCGTCAACACGATCGACCAAAATATCGCGCTTCTCGATGCCCAATTTCTCCATCGCTCCATAATAGGCACTTTGGCAGCCCACTAAGAACAACAACGTGAAAATACTTAACCCCAGCTTTTTCATTAGTCTCCCCTTACGGCGCGAACCAATCGTTCATCTCGTTTATCTTGGTTGTAACTACGTACGACCAAAATCGCGTGAATGATCGCAAGGATATAAACTAAGCCTAAAGCGCCAAATGAAAAAACAAATAGCACAATGCCTAAAGCTGTGAGTATCACGTTAAATAAGAATTGAAAGATCCGTCCTGTCGTCAACACCGCGAGCGGTGGAATCAAAACAGCTAAAATGTAACGCATAAAACCCCCTGTCGAGATAAATGAAATCCCCCCGTACCACCTCATATTAATGCATTGGTTGCACAATGAATACAAGTCTTAATAGGGCAGTCGTTTGCCATCCCAGTGAAATAAACCACCTGAGTCTTCAGCCTTCAGCCCTTGTATCACCTTAACGATGCGTTCGGCTGAACGCTCAGGCGAATAAAGTTTGTCTTCGGGCACGCGCTTTTGAAATGGTTTCGACAGGCCGGTATCTGTCGTGCCTGGATGAATTGCAGCAACCACAAAGGATTTGTGTGAGCGTTTAAGTTCAATTGATGCCGTTTTGAGCAACATGTTTAACGCCGCTTTACTGGCACGGTAGCTGTACCAACCGCCTAAATAATTATCCTCAATGCTGCCTACTTTCGCTGAAAGTTGAACAAAAAAGCGACTCTTCTTTTTATCCAGCAGTGGTTTACACGCCTTTAGAATCATTAACGGCATCACTGCGTTAACGCTAAAGAGCTTGCTCAAGTTTGCTTCATTTAAATCGTCGAGTTGCTTTTCTGGGAACGTATCATCGTCATGCAGCATGCCGACCGTCGAAACAACGCCCTCGAGCACTTCACCGCGCTGGTTAAATTCAGTCACCCACTGTTCTAGGGGCTCAGCGGTGTAATTCTCTATCGTCGTGTAGTGTACACCGGCAACGCGTTGGTTAATTGGCTGACGCGATACTGCGATAATAGTGCTGTCGTTGAACTTTTGCTTGAGCTCTTTCGTTAGTGAAAGCCCGAGACCACCTGCGGCACCAAAGACTACAATTGCCATCTTGTGCGTTCTCCATCAATATAAGACTCATTCATCGTACGCAGAGATATGTAATTTTGACCAATATGAACTGGAAACTTTGGCTAAAACACGGTTTTAAATTTTCTCGGCATGTCGCACTGCGCAGTCAGTCCGACTCAATTAACGTGACCGCCGGGCACCTAACCTATGTCAGTTTACTATCCTTAGTGCCCCTGTTAGTGGTCACTTTCACGGTATTTTCCGCCTTTCCAGTATTCGATGACCTCAAAAACAACATAGAGAGTGCGCTGTTCGCTAACTTGTTGCCCACTTCAGGCGAGCAGCTGAAAGAATATATCGATCAGTTTGTTGGCAACGCTTCTCAGATGACCGCCGTCGGTATCGCATTTTTATTTTTTGTCGCCGTAGCTCTGATTTCGGCGATAGACTCTGCGTTAAATAATATCTGGCGCGATACCAGTAGCCGACGTTGGACAGTATCTTTTGCCATTTATTGGATGATTTTGACACTCGGACCTGTTCTTATTGGTACGGGTTTGGCGGCAACGTCTTACTTAGTCTCGCTGTCTCAATTTGCAGAAACGTATGTTTCGGGGATTCGTAGTTTTTTGCTGTCGGCGGTACCGGTAGTGACGAGTTTCATCGCCTTTGTACTGCTTTACCAACTCGTGCCGAATAGGCCTGTGAAGTTCCGCTATGCGGCTTTTGGTGCCGCCTTTTCAGCCATACTATTTGAGGTTAGTAAACAACTATTCTCACTCTACATCACCCACTTTCCAACCTATCAGGCGATTTATGGTGCGCTTGCCACGGTGCCCATACTCATCGTTTGGATCTATTTATCATGGTTGATTGTATTGGCCGGTGCGGAGATGACAGTGAGTCTAGAGGAATACCGATTAATCCACAAAAAGCGTACAAAGTCAGATTGATCTGCTTAGCAGAATCGACAACCATATACTGTTTTACGGGCAAGAGTAGGTAGCATGATAGGTTTAATTCAGCGCGTAAGCCGTGCTCAGGTAGATGTAGATAATAACAAAGTTGGCGGAATTGACGCCGGGTTGCTGATATTACTGGGTGTCGAACAGGGTGATAATGAGCAAAAGGCCAAGCGTCTTGCCGAGCGTATTATTCATTATCGCGTATTTACCGATGCGGAAGGAAAAATGAACCAAAGCCTTGTCGACAAAGGTTATGCAACGTTGGTTGTTTCGCAATTCACGCTCGCTGCCGATACGCGCAAAGGACGCCGTCCTAGTTTTTCGAGCGCGGCTCATCCGTCTGATGCGCAAAAGCTGTACCACGTATTTTGCGAACATATCCAAGCACAGGGTGTGCATGTAGAAACCGGCGAATTTGGTGCCGATATGCAAGTTAGTTTGGTGAATGACGGACCTGTCACTTTTGAGTTACGAGTAGATTAATATGTATAAAGTCATTACCCCTACCACCGACACCGAGTTTGAAAAGTACTTTCACTTACGATGGCGTGTACTACGTGAGCCTTTTCAACGCCCGTTAGGTTCGGAACAAGATGAGTATGATCAGGTCGGTTTGCATCGTATGGTCGTCAATGAGGCAAATGACCCTGTCGCCGTCGGCCGATTACATTTTAACAGCCCTGAAGAGGCACAAATACGCTTTATGGCCACAGCGCCGGAGTATCGTGGCGAGGGCCATGGCGTTGCGATTATTTTTGCGCTCGAAAGCGCAGCCCGCGCCGAGGGAGCCACTCACGTTATTATTAACTCTCGCGATACCACAATCGGTTTTTATAAGAAGTGTGGATACCAAGTCGTTGAAGAGGCTGATACAGTCAAAAACCCAATGGCAGAACACCAGCTTAAAAAGTCATTCAGTGAGCAGAACCGTATTATCTATCGCCCAGAATGGTGTGAAGAATTACAGAACACGTGGGCAAAAGATATTCCTATCTCTGATGCTATGGGTATTAAAATTCACCAATATACGGGTCGCATGTTTGAAACACGCGCTCAACTGTCACGTAATATCAACGTGCATGGCACCATGTTCGCAGGTAGCATCTATTCCTTGGGTACGCTCACGTGCTGGGGTCTGTTGCATCTGCAATTGCTTGAGCGTGAACTTGAGGGGTCGGTGGTACTCGGCGACGCTAACATCCACTACCACAAGCCGGTTTCAAGAGAGCCGCGCGCGGTCGCTTATTTAAGTGATGTAACGGGTGATTTCTCAGCGCTAAAAGAAGGCAAGAACGCGCGTATGATGATGAAAGCCCAGATCATGGATGATGAACGGCCTGTGGCTGAATTTACAGGCCGTTTTGTAGTGTTGGCTAAACGTGATTAAGCGGGCGTTATGTCCGCTAGCGTAACGCCTAAGCGACCCGACTTAATCAAATCACTCGCCGCCTTAATATCCGGTGCAAAATAGCGATCTTCCGCGTAATAGGCGACCTGTTCGCGTAAGATAGCGAACACTTCTTCTAGTTTTGCACTGGCTTTTAATGGCCTTCTAAAATTTAAGCCTTGCGCAGCCTCCAACCACTCAATAGCAACAATATCGGCGATATTGTCAGCAATATCACTGATTTTACGCGCTGCAAAGGTTGCCATGGAAACATGATCTTCTTGGTTCGCTGAGGTTGGCAGGCTATCAATCGACGCAGGATGAGCTAATGTTTTGTTCTCTGAGGCGAGTGCCGCCGCAGTCACTTGCACCATCATAAAGCCCGAATTCACACCGCCTTCCTCGACTAGAAACGCAGGCAAGTTGCTCAGATGCTTGTCAATCAATAACGCGCCACGACGTTCTGACATTGCACCGATCTCACTCGCCGCGATAGAAATAATATCTGCCGCCATAGCCACGGGCTCAGCATGGAAGTTACCACCTGAAATAATATCTTCCTGCTCACTAAACACGAGTGGGTTATCGGTCACGCCGTTCGCTTCACGTTCTAAAATCGTCGCTGCGTGCTTCAATTGATCATAAACCGCACCCATCACCTGAGGTTGGCAACGCAAAGAGTAAGGGTCTTGAACCTTCTCACAATTTTCGTGATCTTTAGCAATCTCAGAGCTATCAGTCAGGATATCACGGAATGCAGCCGCCACTTGTTGCTGTCCGATTTGTCCGCGAACTTGGTGAATACGCGCGTCAAACGGTGCGCGTGACCCCATCGCTGCCTCCACTGACAAGGCGCCTACCAGAATCGAGCTATGGAATACACGCTCCACTTTAAACAATCCAGCCAATGCCAATGCGGTGGATGCCTGCGTGCCGTTCAACAATGCGAGACCTTCTTTCGGTGCAAGTTCGAATGGCTCTAAACCCGCTTTAGCCAAGCCTTCTTTGGCTGACATAATCTCACCATTAACACGCACCTCGCCCTCTCCTAACAACGGCAGCACCATGTGTGCCAAAGGCGCCAGATCACCGGATGCGCCAACCGAACCTTTGCTCGGAATACACGGATAGACCTGATGGTTCAGTAGCGCAGTAAGGGCATTGATAACTTTTAAACGGATACCCGAGAAGCCGCGCGCTAGCGAGTTTATTTTTAGCAACAGCATTAGGCGGACGACTTCATCGTCCATAAGCTCACCCGTACCGACCGAATGTGACAACACAATACGGCGCTGTAAGTCGGTTAACTTCTCGGGTGGGATGCGTGTATTGGCGAGTAAGCCAAAGCCGGTATTGATACCATAAACAACGCGCCCTTTATCCAATACTTTTTGCACAGTTGCTGCCGAGCGCTCAATATCTTCGATAGCGGATTCAGCGAGCTCAAGCTGTTGCGGTTCGAAGTACCACGCACGGAGGTCTGCGAGTGTAAGCTGACCTGGGTTTAATGGAAATTGGCTCATTATTACTCCTTATTTCTCGAGCATGGGCAGATCAAGCCCTTGTTCTTGCGCACAGTTCTTCGCGATATCGTAGCCAGCATCTGCATGGCGCATAACCCCGGTACCCGGGTCGTTCCACAAAACACGGCCCAAACGTTGCTCAGCTTCGTCGGTACCATCGGCAACGATAACCACACCCGCGTGCTGGGAGTAACCCATCCCCACGCCGCCGCCATGGTGTAAGCTGACCCAAGTCGCGCCGCCTGCGGTGTTCAAGAGTGCATTCAGTAGCGGCCAATCAGATACGGCGTCGGACCCGTCCGCCATACTCTCGGTTTCGCGGTTGGGGCTAGCAACTGAGCCGCTGTCGAGGTGGTCACGACCAATCACGATAGGCGCTTTCAATTCACCGTTACGCACCATTTCATTAAACGCTTTTGCAATACGGGCACGGTCCTTCAGACCAATCCAGCAAATACGTGAAGGCAAGCCTTGGAAACTAATGCGTTCTTTCGCCATATCCAGCCAGTTATGCAAATGTGGATTATCAGGGATAAGCTCTTTGACTTTGGCGTCGGTCTTGTAAATATCTTCTGGATCGCCTGACAGCGCGACCCAACGGAACGGACCAATACCCTCACAGAATAGCGGACGGATATAGGCCGGTACGAAGCCTGGGAAATCAAAGGCGTTAGCGACACCCTCATCTTGTGCCATCTGGCGAATATTGTTGCCGTAATCCAGTACGGCAGCGCCTTGTTGCTGGAAGTGCAACATTGCTTTCACTTGTACTGCCATTGAGCGTTTGGCTGCAAGCACAGTCGCCTGTGGATCGTTATCTTGCTCAGCCTGATATTTTTCGAGTGTCCAACCCTGAGGTAGATAACCATGCAAGGGATCGTGCGCTGAGGTTTGGTCAGTCACCACATCGGGCGTTACGTTCCGTTGTTTTAGTTCTTCGTAAACGTCAGCGGCGTTCCCGAGTAATCCAACCGAAATGGCTTTACCTTCCGCCATGGCGTTGTTCATTAATTCCAACGCCTCATCCAAACTGGTCGCTTTGTGGTCCACATAACGTGTGCGGAGTCTAAAGTCGATGCGGCTCTCGTCACACTCAACCGCAAGCATACAAAAGCCCGCCATCGTTGCAGCCAGTGGTTGAGCACCACCCATGCCGCCTAGACCACCCGTTAGAATCCATTTCCCGGCAGCATCACCCTCAAAGTGCTTGCGCGCTACCGCACCAAACGTTTCATAGGTGCCTTGAACAATGCCTTGTGAACCGATATAGATCCAAGAGCCAGCGGTCATCTGACCGTACATCATCAGACCCTTTTTATCGAGTTCGTTAAAGTGCTCCCAATTCGCCCATTCGGGCACCAAGTTAGAGTTCGCAATAAGCACTCGCGGCGCGTTCTCGTGAGTCGGAAATACACCGACTGGTTTACCTGACTGGACTAAGAGTGACTCGTTCGGTTTTAACCGTTCAAGCGTCTCAACGATTTTGTCAAAACACTCCCAACTGCGAGCCGCACGACCAATACCGCCGTATACGACGAGCGCTTGTGGATGTTCTGCCACTTCTTCATCGAGGTTATTCATTAACATGCGCTTGGCAGCTTCAATTTGCCAGTTCGCGCAGGTTAACTCCGCGCCACGATCAGCACGGATAACGCGCGACTTATCTAAACGGGTAAATGACATGATTGACTCCTGTATTAATCTGATTTTGGCGCATCAAAGTTCATATGTCCGCCTAATTTGAATCGTGAGCCCGGATGCGTCAGTATCGCGTAACTCACGACTCCGCCTGAACTCCATGTCCGGCGTATGATTCTCAAACATGGCTCATCGCGACTAATTTGTAGTAATTGACACACTGAAGAAATTGGATGAATGGCTTCAATTTGGTGACTTGCTTCAGTCAGCGGCGTAACCACGCATAAATATTCGTGGGGCGTCACTTTGGTGTAATCTTGCTTTAAATAATCCGGCACCAACTTAGGATTTACGTAACGCTCCTCTAGCTGCACCGGTAAATCGTTTTCCAAGTGCGTAATGGTGGAGTGCAAGACTTCGCTACCCGGTTCAATTTGTAATGCCTCGGCGACTTGGCTTGACGCATCCTGAATTCGTAAATGATGAACCTTGGCGCGGTATTCATGACCACGGTCGCGTACTTCATCAGCAATGTTTTTAATCGCCATAAATGATGTTTGTGACTTAATCGGTGCCACAAACGTACCAGCGCCCTGTGTTCGAATCACCAAACCTTCGTCTGCCAACTCTTGTAAGGCGCGACGGGCGGTCATGCGGCTAACAGAGAACTGTTCAGCGAGCGCATTTTCAGAACTGACAGGATGATTTTCCGGCCATTCGCCTGTCTCGATTTTGTCGTAAATGAATTGTTTGATATTGGAAAACTTGGCCATAGGACACCCAGCGGCATAAGCGTTGAACATGACAAAAAGTTTAGATCAGATCATTTGTCTATACAACCTGTATTTGCTAATCTAACAGGTATCATCTTGCCAAGTAGAATCGTAAGAGCCATACATCATGCAACGAATCGAGAATATTCAACTAGTTACTTTAGATGCTGAGCTATCCGACTATGGATTAATTGAAGATGCCATCGTGATTATTAACGGTAAGCACATCGAATGGGCGGGGCCCGCTTTTGATGCGCCGTCCACACCGACAGCCGAGGTCATTGATGGTCAAGGTGGTTTAATGACACCTGGGTTAGTTGATTGCCATACTCACTTAGTCTGGGCAGGCTCGCGTGCTAACGAATTTGCTCAACGGTTGCATGGCGCTACTTATGCTGAGATTGCGCAAGCCGGAGGCGGCATAGCCGCAACCGTGCGAGCGACCCGAGAAGCAAGCTATGATGAGCTACTACAACTGGCACTAAAGCGAGCTAAAGCACTTATCGCGCAGGGTGTAACAACACTTGAGATTAAATCGGGCTATGGCCTCGACCTTGCGACCGAGCGCAAACAATTGCAAGTGGCACGTGCTGTCGGCGACCAGTTACCTGTACGGGTAAAAACCACATTACTGGCGGCTCATGCGATTCCACCGGAGTTCAAAAATAACGCTGACGGCTATATCGATGAAATCGTAGAGCGCATTCTCCCAACGCTTGCTGATGAGGGACTGGTGGATGCCGTCGATGCGTTCTGTGAATCAATCGGTTTCTCACCGGCGCAAACACAACGCGTATTTGAAGCGGCTCAATCGTTAGGATTACCCGTCAAATTACACGCCGAGCAAATCACGAATCAAAAGGGTGCTCAGCTCGCAGCACAATTTAAAGCGCTTTCGGCCGATCATTTAGAACAACTCGACGAAGAGGGTGTTAAAGCCATGGCGGCGTCCGGCACCGTCGCTGTGCTGCTGCCGGGTGCGTTTTACTTTCTGCGAGATGACCAAGTGCCGCCGATTGAACTGCTACGTCAGCACCGAGTGCCGATGGCGATTGCTACCGATGCTAATCCTGGATCGTCGCCAATTCACAACTTACAGTTGATGCTACAGATGGCGGCGACCTTCTTTAAGTTAACACCGGAAGAGTGTTTGCGCGGCGTCACAGTTAACGCAGCTAAAGCGCTTGGTATGCATGGACAGGTCGGTGAAGTCAAAGCAGGTATGAAAGCTGATTTAGCTTTATGGGACATTCAGGATGCCGCCGAACTGACTTATCAGTTCGGCGTGAATCCACTGATTAAGCGTTGGTACGACGGCGTCGTTCACGTCCCAGCATATAAGCAATAACGAGCTCAGTTAACACTTGCCCCGTTTGCTTTTGACCCTCGTCAAAACCTGTGGGGCATAATGAAGGTGCTGCTTCAGCAAGGTGCAAGTAGGCAGCATCTTCGAGCTCGGCTAAACGTTTCACAAAACTAAATCCTTGCGCCAGGCTCAAGCCACTGTAATTGACTGCACTAGCGGGAACGCCCGTTAAGCAATCGACATCCACCTCGATACCCAGTGGACGTTGCCAGCTGACTGACTTAGCGGCGACTTCATCCATGACTTCTGCAAACGGGCGTCCGATAATGCTGTGAATCGCATGGTAACGCATTCCGGCATCAGCCATTTGTCGCAGGCTTGAGGCTGAATTTTTGGCTTGGTGTAAACCAACAACGTGATAGTGTGATAAAGCCCCATCAACATAGGCATAACTAAAGCCATTGCCGCTGTGTCGACCCTCACGAGCTCTAAAGTCAGCATGGGGATCGAGATTAATAGCCCCACATGGCTGCTGTTTAGCACTCGAAAGACTCTTTAATAGGGGATACGCGTTATTGTGTCCGCCACCGACTAAAATAACCTCGAATCCGCGTTGGAATAACGGTGCCACCACCTCCTGAACGCGCACATCAATCCGTTCAACAAGCTGTCGAATCGTTTGTAAGTCGTGTTCGTTACGGGTGTCTAGCGGTTCTGCCTGACTCATAAGATCACTGCAGTCGACAGAACCTACAAGAAGCAATTCATGCGTGGAGAGTAAACCCGTATGCTGTAAGTTCGCGAAGCTACCTAGGAAAGCCTGCCAGCCACCCTCGGCACCCGGACGACCGAGGTTGCCTTTAACGCCGATGCTTTCGGGCACGCCGACAAGTGCAACGCGTTGGCCCATGTCCCACGCTTTATCCAATGCATCAGAATAAGCACCAGAGGGCAGGCCATTCATGGCTTGCCCGATTTTGGTTTCATGTGGCCGAAGCTTAACGTAACGGCTTAAATCGTCGGCAGTTAAAAACTCAGGCTTTTGCATTATTCGATATCAAGTGGCTCAGGAGATAGAACAACACCAGTGCTGTCCACGTAGATATGGTCCTCGGGTAAGAAGGTCACTCCACCAAAGTTAACTGGAATATCCATCTCACCAATACCCTCGCTCGAAGCACCCACTGGAATTGAAGCGACACCTAAAATGCCAATATCGAGCTCTTCAAGGGCATCGACATCACGCACTGAGCCGTAACAAATGATACCTTCCCAATCGTTATCAAGTGCCTGCTCAGCTATCGCTAAATCGATCAATGCTCGGCGAACTGAACCGCCCCCATCGATCAATAACACTTTACCGCCACCGTCTTGATTCAGTATTTCCTCAATCAATCCTTTGTCTTCATGACATTTCACGATGACCAATTGACCACCGAACGATGAACGTCCCCCGTACGACTCAAACATAGGTTCAACAACATCGACCATGTCTGGGTATAAATCACAAAGTTCTGAGGTATTGTATTCCATGACTGTATCCTGCGTTAGACAGTGCGAATTCACGTAAGTATAACGGTAATTAGTGGTTTTAAAAATGCTCAATACTGGCTTTGTTAAAATCTTTGAACAGTTATACTTGAATTAACATACCAATGGCGCGTAATCTAATGCCACTATAACAATAATTATTACTATTTCTGATGCCTGATCTCGATTTGGTCACCTCTTTGGCGATCGAAACATTAACTCACGTCATCCAAACCCTCATGTTATTAGGGTTTGCGGGTTTGTTGCGCTTTTATTTTAAATCGTACCAACAGACTTACCTGAGTGATTGGTCTATAGCCTGCCTAAGTTATGGTGCGAGCGAGTTCATCAGGGCAATACTGACGGCGAGTGCACTGATCGGCACAACGTACCCGGAATGGGCAAGTCAGAGCCTTTATAGCGGCTCGATCTTTTTACATTACGTTGCGTTAACTTATATCGCACTCGGCGCATTCAACGCCATTAAAGAACGTGATCCCAGCCTTTTCACGCGTCGGGTTCTACTTGTGGTCACCGCGACGGCGGCGATGCTTACGGTAGTTTGGATGTATTCCAATCAAGCCGGCGAACTCACTGTCTTCGAATCTGAGTTACCCAGATTTGTGGTACCTGCCTTGCTCTTTTTGGGCATCAGTTTATTCATGTTTTTGCGCATACCACCGGGCTTTGGGCCAAAAATCGTTGCCTTCGCATTTTTATTTTTAGCCATTAAAAACGTGATTCTATCGGCTATTTTATTATTTACCACAACCATCTACTTAGACTGGATTATCAGCGCTCAAGGCTTATTCACCATTGTCTTTTTAACTATCATCATGGTCGGGATTGTTATCTGGTTGCTTGATTCCGAACGCTCTACTTCATTTTATGCCGTTCAACGTGCCGAATACCTCCATACCCATGACGCACTTACGGGAGTCGCCAACCGCCATCAATTAGTGAGTAAAATCCCCGTTTTAGTTGATTATTGTCGCTCCAACAATCGCCACCTCTCCGTCATGCTACTCGGTGTATCACGCTTTAAATCGGTCAATGAACGACTGGGCATTCGGGGCGGTGACCAGGTGCTAAAAGAGATCGCCCGACGTCTACAACAGTTTAATCGCAAACCTATTGCCGTAGCCCGCATCAGTGGTGATGTCTTTGCTGTCATGTTTGATCATCTGAAAAGTCGTCGCCACATTCTCGATTTAGCTAAAGAGTTACAAAAAGAGATTTCTCGTCCTATTGAAGTCAATCAACGACAGATTTCGTTATCGGTTGGGGTCGGTATTTCGCGCTACCCACAGCACGGTGTAAACGCTGAAATACTGCTTAATAAAGCGACGCTGGCTTTAACCGAAGCCAAGTATCAAAATGCGTCTAACGTTACTTTTTACGAACGTGGTATGGACGACGCATTTTCACAGCTGATTGATATGGAGCCTATTTTACGTAAGGCATTTAAACAAAACGAGTTTGTGCTCTATTTACAGCCTCAGTTTGATTTTGATTATCAGCAGCTCTGTGGTTTTGAAGCATTAATTCGTTGGCAACATCCGGAACGCGGATTACTGTCTCCCGCCGAATTTATCCCACATATAGAGCAACTTGGTTTAACCGAGTTACTGGATAATTGGGTGCTCGAACGCGCTGCTGAGATTCTAAAGGATTGGCAAACGCGGTTTAACCACGTTTGGCCTATCGCGGTTAACCTATCGGCACAACAGTTCCAGCAATCAAAACTCGTAGAACATCTGACTGAACTGATGGATCAGCATCAATTAGACGCAAGTGTTTTAGAATTAGAAATTACTGAAACGGTTGCAATGTCTGACCTCAGCAATGGCATGGATGTCATCAGAAGGTTGCGCGATATTGGTTTTATGGTCGCTATCGACGATTTCGGTACTGGGCATAGTTCACTTGCTTACCTACGCTCATTACCGATTAGTAAAATTAAAATAGACCGTAGTTTTGTCAGTGAACTGCAAGTCAACCGAACCGATGCGACTATTTTAAAAGCGATGATTCGCTTAGCCCATGGTTTGGGTAAACGTGTTATTGCTGAAGGTATCGAGACTCAGGACCAACAGGATATTCTGCAACAACTCGGATGTGACATGATGCAAGGCTACTTCTACTCGCCGCCCATTAAGCTTGAATTAGCAGAACAACTGATTGAAAACGAATTGAAGTTAGGAAGAGAGCCGTTGCCATCCTCGCTGGCAACGGCTTAGATAGTCGCCCGTTATAAAATAAAACGGCTTAGATCTTCATCTTGCGATAGCTCACCGATATATTTGTCGACATACTGAGCGTCAACGCTAATGCTTTCACCGCTATGATCAGTCGCATTAAAGGAAATTTCTTCCATCAAGCGTTCCAGCACTGTATGTAACCGACGTGCACCAATGTTTTCGGTGGTCTCATTGACATGAAAGGCAATTTCGGCAATGCGTTGAATACCATCGTCAGTAAAGGCGATTTCAACACCCTCGGTATTCAGCAATGCTTTGTACTGAGTCGTTAGCGATGCATTTGGCTCTGTCAAAATTCTTACAAAATCGCCACTTGTCAGTGCGTCCAACTCAACACGAATCGGCAAACGACCTTGCAATTCTGGAATCAAATCCGACGGCTTGCTCATCTGGAACGCGCCTGACGCTATAAACAAGATATGGTCGGTGCGGATCATGCCATGTTTCGTATTTACCGTAGTACCCTCAACTAATGGCAGTAAGTCGCGTTGCACACCTTCTCGCGATACATCAGGACCACTGCTGTCACCACGCTTACAAATCTTGTCGATCTCATCAAGGAACACGATACCGTTTTGTTCAACAGACTCGATGGCAGCTTCTTTAACCTCATCGGGATTGAGCAACTTAGCCGCTTCTTCGTCGATCAATTGCTTAAACGCATCTTTGATCTTCATTTTGCGCTTCTTGGTCTTATCGTTGCCCATGTTCTGGAACATGTTTTGTAGCTGTGAAGTCATTTCTTCCATGCCTGGTGGCGCCATGATCTCTACGCCCATTTGCGGCATCGCCAAATCAATTTCGATCTCTTTGTCGTCTAAACTACCTTCGCGTAACTTCTTACGAAACACTTGGCGCGAATGACGCTGGTCATCGTTGCCTTTATCTTCTTCTGCACCCCAGCCGCCTGAGGTACGCGCAGGCGGTAGTAAAACATCTAAAATACGGTCTTCTGCGGCTTCCTCAGCGCGATAACGCACTTTCTGCATCATTTCTTCGCGCTTTTGCTTAACCGCAACATCCGTTAAGTCTTTAACAATGGACTCAATCTCTTTACCCACGTAACCCACTTCAGTGAATTTCGTCGCCTCTACTTTTATAAACGGCGCGCGAGCGAGTTTAGCCAAGCGACGCGCGATCTCTGTCTTACCTACACCGGTTGGACCGATCATTAGAATATTCTTGGGCGTAACTTCATTACGCAAATCATCATCAAGCTGCATCCGACGCCAGCGGTTACGAAGTGCTACAGCAACTGCGCGTTTAGCTTTATCTTGACCAATGATGTGACGGTTAAGTTCATCAACTATTTCTCTTGGGGTCATATCTGACATCGTTTATCCCCTACTTACTTTTTGACGCAGCGATGGATTGCTGCTCTTCGATGGTTTGGTGGCCATTTGTATAAACACAAATGTTGCCTGCAATAGTGAGCGACTTTTCTACAATGTCGCGCGCCGATAATTCGGTATTCTCTAACATGGCGGTTGCTGCAGCTTGCGCGTATGGCCCGCCTGAGCCGATAGCAATCAAATCATTCTCAGGCTGCACGACATCGCCATTACCCGTGATAATCAATGAGGTCTCTTTATCGGCGACAGCCAGCAGCGCTTCCAATCGACGCAGTGCGCGGTCAGTACGCCAATCTTTTGCGAGTTCAACAGCTGCGCGCATCAAGTTACCTTGATGTTGTTCGAGCTTTGATTCGAAGCGTTCAAACAGTGTAAATGCGTCGGCAGTACCGCCTGCAAAGCCAGCCAATACTTGGTCGTGGTATAAACGGCGGACTTTTTTGGCGTTGCCTTTCATGACGGTGTTACCGAGTGATACTTGGCCATCGCCACCAATTGCGACTTTATCGCCGCGTCTTACGGATACTATCGTGGTCAAAACGAAACCCTCTCTAGCTAATGCGGTGAGTTGCAGGCAACGCTGCAACGCGATTACTGACTATTTGAGGGTTTACAGGTGAGATTTCAAGGCATCCTAAGATGCCTTTGCAGTTTTATGCGGTTTTAGTCGAGATTCCAATTCCAAATTGCACAACCGTATATCTTAGCGCGTTGCAGTTTGTGACGGTCTCTTTCAGCGGCTCGCTTGGTTTCATATGGGCCCAAAATCACACGATACCAAAGACCATTGGAACCCTCGGTGCCTC
>CESO01084845.1_pt1 | contig 17965 bp, 13 predicted proteins | sample 356341 | NCBI WGS metagenome assembly CESO01 (sample SAMEA2621812, study PRJEB7988) | marine metagenome | biome: marine biome (ENVO:00000447); feature: deep chlorophyll maximum layer (ENVO:xxxxxxxx); material: "saline water (ENVO:00002010), including plankton (ENVO:xxxxxxxx)" | depth 35 m
GGCAAGGGTAAGCCGAGAAACGTGGTAATCGAATTTGCGTCACTGAAACAGGCACTGGCTTGTTACCACAGTGAGAAATATCAAGCCGCACGAAAACACCGCGAAAGTGCGGGAGAGGCAGAAATCCTGATCGTCGAGGGCGTCTGACGGAAATGCCAGGCACCGCTTCTTGAAACTCCCACAAATCTAAAAGGAAACGGAATGGCCAACAGGGCTTTTATCTTTGACCTAGACGGAACTGTTTATCGGGGCGGGGCGGCGATTCCTGGCGCGGCCGCATTTATCAACAGACTTCGTGTCGACGGTGTGCCCTATCTGTTTGTGACCAACCGCGGCAACCGAACACCTGCCGAGGTTGCCAGACAACTTACTAAGATGGGTATTCCCTGCACCGAAGACACCGTCCTGACCTCGGCACAGGCCACGGCCGGGTATCTTGGCGCAGTAAAAGCCTACGTGATCGGGGAAACGGGTGTGTTGCAGGCTCTGGCCAATGCCGGTGCCAAGGTTGTTGACGAGAATCCTGACGTGGTGATCGTCAGCTATGACACCGCGATCAGCTATGAAAAGCTGACCAAAGCCACACGACATGTATTGGCCGGGGCACGCCTGATCGCGACCAATACCGACAACATAATAACGGTCGAGGATGGCGTGTTGCCGGAAGCTGGACCGCTTGTTGCAGCAATTGAAAACGCCACTGGTCAAACCGCAGAAGTGATCGGCAAACCAAACCGGATCATCATGGATGAGGCCGTTTCCCGCCTGAATGTTGCCCATGAGAGTTGCATCGTTGTTGGCGATTTTTTGATGACAGATATTCTGGCGGCGCAAAACGCCGGGATGGCATCAGTGCTTATTCTGACCGGCGTTTCAAAGCAAAGTGAGATAGCAACGGCTCCATGCGCTCCAACCTGGGTTGTTGCGAGTTATTCCGAATTGGAAAGTAGAGTATACCAGATGCAAAACATCTAAAATGAGGTGCCCCTAGCAACTGTATCTTAAGCCAACATTTTCTGCCGTGCCGGATCATAAGGCACTTGAGCGAGCGGTGTGGCTTTGTATTTTTGGTTCGCGACCTCGATTTCAAAACTTCGTGCCCGTGTCTCAGCCAGCGTTTCGCCGGGTGCGATCGATACATTGGCAAAGCACAGGTTTTTCCCCGTGCGCGGCCCTCGTGCACCAGAACTTGTCAGGCCTACGTAGGTGCTGTTTTCCCAAACCGGTTCATCATGCAGCAGCAGCGCATCGCCTTCGACCTCAAGCAGGATCTGACGACGGGTTAAGCCAGCCTCTTTCTGGGCAATAAGCGCATCACGCCCCAGGAAATCACCTTTTTTCCAGTTCACGGCAAAACCGATCCCGGCTTCCAGAGGCGAAGTGTCGGGGCCGAGGTCGTGGCCCCAATGCTTGAACCCTTTTTCGATCCGGCCACCATCAAGCGCGTAGATGCCCAAAAGGTGCTGGGTGTGGGCACGCAGCGCGTCAAAAAGCGGGAGGGCATCTGCCGTACACACCGCAATTTCCCAGCCAAGCTCGCCGACGAAGCTTAGGCGCGTGGCGGTTGCGGGCAGCCCGGCAACCGTCACATTTTGGGAAGTGGAAAAGGCGAACGCGTCCCAATCGTCTGCGGACAGTGCCTGCAGGATCTCGCGTGCACGTGGCCCCATTACACCGATCACCGCTTCGTCTTCGGTCACGTCTTTCAATTGCACGTCATACCCTTGCGCACGGGCCTGTTTTTTAAGCCAGTAGATGTCCTTACGCCGCGTGGCTGCGCCTGAGGTCACCCGGAAGGCCTGCTCCGCCACGCGCGTCACAGTTAAATCTGCTTCGATTCCACCCCGTTTGTTCAACCATGTTGTGTAAACCGCACGACCCGGTGCTACATCGAGATCGGATGAGCAGACCCATTGCATAAGCGCCAACGCATCAGGCCCTGCCACATCAATTTTGGTGAACATCGATAAGTCGATCAGTGATACGCTGTCGGCCATTGCCTGGGCTTCGCGATTCGCCACATATTGCCAGGTTTGCGATCCGACTGAGTATGGCAGGTTGCGCTCCTCTTCGTTCTGGGCAAACCACAATGTTCGCTCCCATGCGCTACCGACGCCCCAAACTGCGCCCACCTGATCTAACGCATGATGTAGGGGCGACAAGCGTAAGTTGCGACCGGAACTCGGCTGTTTATAGGGCCAGTGCATTGCTAATATGTTTCCTGGTACCTCGCGCATTTTGTCTTGCATAAAGACAGGATCAGATTGAAGTGGGTCACAACGCAAAATGTCTATATCCCACAAGTCGCTTGGAGGCTCACCCGTAATCATCCAATCAGACAACACATCCCCTACTCCAGCAGATGACATAACGCCGGCCGAATTCATTCCAGTGGCTACGTATAGATTCCGCAGTTCAGGCGTTTGACCCACCAACGGATGACCATCAGCAGTAAAGCTTTCAGGACCATTTAAGAAGTGCTGAATACCGGCGGCTTCTAACTCGGGGAAAATGGTCAAAGCGGCATCAATAAATGACTCAGCATGATCCCAATCATCTTCCATATCAAGAAAAGGACGGTTGCCCTCTGGTGATTGAGGATTCCATGGTTTTGCATCCATTTCAAACCAGCCTACCAACAGTTTACCAGCATCACCTTTCATGTAGACATGGGTATCCATGTCGCGAATAATTGGGAAAGGTTTTGGCAAGCTTCCGATTGCTTCAGTTACAACATACATATGTTTGACCGAATGTTGCGGCAGCACGACACCTGCATCATCTGCAAGCTTTTTGGACCAAGAACCAGCACAAAGGACTACTTGCTCCGCCTGAATTTGGCTTCCATCAGACAATACCACTCCAGTAATTTTATTACCGTTATGCAACAAATTTTTGACTAACACTCCTTCACGAATTTGAACTTCATTTTTTCGCGCCGCCTTCAAATAAGCCATAGATAAATCAACTGGATTAACCTGCCCATCTTCCTTAAGTGTGAGCGCACCATAAATTCCCTTTGCGCTTATTCCGTGCACCCTCGCTGTAACTTCCTCTGCTGATACCATCTCAGGTGTCATCCCTGTGAATTCGGCCATTGCGTGAATACGCTTTAATTCGTCCATTCGTTCAGGACACCGCGCGATCCAATAGCCAGTAGTCTGCTGATAACCAGTTGCCATTCCTGTCTCGCGTTCTAACTCTGCGAAAGTTTTCAGCGCCTGAGAGGCCAAGCGAGTAAAGTTCAGCGAAGGTCGCAATGGACCAACAATCCCGGCCGCGTGCCAAGTAGTGCCGGATGTCAGCTGATTACGCTCTAATAGCAAGATGTCTTTCGCACCTTTCTTAGAGAGGTGATATGCCAAGCTTAGTCCGATCACTCCTCCACCGATGATTATGATATTTCGCTTATCTCTCATTTGAAGTTCTATCCTTTTACTATTATGTTTTTTGGGTCGTAAACTGACGAAGTCAGGACGCGGATCGTTCGTTTTTCACCTAACAATCCAACTTGTAGATTTGCTGAATCTTTCAATTTGCTGTCAATATAGGCAAAGGCCAAATTTTTGCTAATTTTGATATCTTTATAGCGAGGGTTGCAAAATGCGCGTACTACACTCATTGACTATGCTGAAGAGCGTCTTTCAAAGGGATCACTGTTAAAAACCTCTTGCAATATGACCTCTACTAATTCAAATGAAGTCTGACCGTTTATATCTTCAAAGTAGAGGTGGCTGGGCCAAGGAGATGCAACATATGTATTCTCAGGTAGGTCAGTCGCCTCACAAACACGTCTAATCGCATCGACATGATATTTAGCAATTTCCGCCAACTCAGTTCTCGAAGCATACATATCTTCAATAGTGTTTCGATCAGTCTGCGGTGAACTGATTCCGGAAGTCAGCGCCATTTTGCGTTGGATTGCTTGATCTTCGTAGAATGACACATCGACCTTATCCGCATCAAGTCTCATGATGAAGTAGTGATTGACGCTTACTTTTGCGTTAGTCAACTCTTCCAGACTCCCTCGCTCGGAGTTCGCACCTTCAGGCGTCTTTCGCCGAGACTTACGATCCTTCTTTTTTACTTCCGCCGTAAAATCACCTCGATAGTTATTGCAAAAAACGCGGTCCGCATAAGGTTTATCGCGCAACATGTGCTTAATGGCGCGTATCGAAATATTTTTACAATTTTCCGGTCCAATGAAAAACGGCGAACCAGATGCATCCGACAACTCGACCCAACCATTTGGAAACTTTTCATAAAAGTGATCCATCCAAGGGCCTAACACTACATCACCAAGGTGATCAAGCAGTGCGTTCACCGTATCAGGGTCATGAACTACATCTGCTAGTAGGGGCTCCTGGCCATAGATGTCGGCGGCAAGGCTATAAGGTGCCGAAAGCTGCAGCATAGGTGGCAAGCCAGTCAGTTCTTCCGTCACCCTTAGAATTTCATCGATCATTTTCGGGATACCTGTTGTAAAATCTGGCGTCTTCAGTTTGTGCCAATTATTTTTATCAATCAGAACAGTATCTGGATCTGATCCTGGCGGATACTTGTCGGGATACATCATCTTCTGTCCTAATGGCTCACAAGTTAACGCGTAAAGCGCCCAAGTGACATAAGGCTTTTCAACACCTAGCAATTTAGAAAGAGCTAAGCTAACGCGAACAAAACGATATGCATCGACATTATAATATTCCCATGACTCAATCCCATACAAGTCATTTAGAACACCTAACCCGAGCATTTGCATACAAGCAGTCGTGTGAACTCGATCTGGCAATTCAGTTAGCTTAAAACAATTGTCTAATTCACCTGCAATGGCTGCGTCAATCACTTTGGTCAGTTCGAGTTTCCCATCCAAATCACCTGACTGCCACCGGCCCAATAAGCGTAGTCCTTCAGGATAAGCATAAGTATCGATATTAAACATGGTAGGGTTCAGCCTTTATACTAAATTTTAATAACGCCAATTATTTAAAGTTGTTGTTTAAGGCTATTTTTGTTTGGAATGGTCGTATATATCCATTATAAAAATTTCAATAGATCCATTATTATAACGCTATGCCAAAGTCACCAAAGGGAGCATTGCTCCATAACCTGAGTATAAAACGCAATACATCTGTGCCGATTTACCGGCAAATTGATGCATTTTTGCGCCGCTTAATCTTAGAAGGCAATTTACAGCCAGGGCAAAAATTGCCCTCAACGCGTGAACTCGCCGCGGAACTCAACGTTTCACGTATCACAGTAAAAACAGTTTACGAGCAGCTATTAACAGAAGGTTTCGTTCAGTCAAAAACTGGCGCAGGCACATTTGTGGCTGATGGTCTCGAGCTAAAAATTTTACCGAATTTTCAACAACCACGCAGTGAACCCAGACTGTCTGAAACGATGATATCGCACCGTGCGAAAAAAATTATACCCGCCAAAGCAGCATTACGATTTGGCAAGGTAAATCCCTTTCGGCCAGGCGTACCTGCATTGGAGCTTTTTCCGATCAAACTTTGGAATAAATATCTGTTAGATGCATTTAATTCCTACAATAGAAAAACGATGAGTTATGGTGAAATTAAAGGTCAGACTTCTCTCCGTCAGTCGATAGCTAGGCATTTGATAAATACACGCGGTATGCAAGTGGATCCTGAACAGATCATCATAACAGGAGGCGCACAACAGGCGTTTTCCCTAATTGGTCTGGTGATGCTCAATCAATCAGATAATGTTTGGTACGAGAACCCAGGCCATATTGCAGGACGAGAAGCATTGGAAGCATTGGGTGCAAATATTGTACCTGTTCCGATTGACGACGAAGGCATGAATATTAAGTGTGCTATAGATAACCATCCCAAGCCAACATTGATTTTCACCACCCCTTCGCATCAGCAACCGCTAGGTACAACAATGAGTCTTGCTCGGCGGCTAATGCTGCTAAACTTCGCCCGCGAAAGCGGTGCTTGGATTATCGAAGATGACTACGACAGTGAATTCCGGTATCGTGGTCAACCCCTGCCTGCGCTAAGTGCTCTGGATAGCGAGCGAAGTGTATTTTATGTTGGTACTTTTTCAAAATCCATGTTTGCGGCTATACGAATTGGCTATGTCGTGGTGCCACCCGCATTTGTGAATGCCTTTGCCGTGGCACAGAACCTGCTGGGACAGGGTTCTTCGTCGGTTGCAGAAGCCGCTCTTTCAATGTTTATGGATGACGGAAAATTTTCAGATCATATCCGAAAGATGCGAAGGGTTTATCGCGAAAGACAAAATATTTTATATAATTCTCTAATTACAGAATGCTTCGATACTCTTGAGCCTCAACCCGCAGATGCAGGAATGCATATATTGGCCTGGCTAAAAAATAATATTGACGATCAAATAGCACACGAGGCACTGCTTAATGACGGTATCGAATCCCTTCCATTATCCGTTTATTGTACGGAGCCACTCAAGCGGGATGCGCTGGTTTTAGGGTTTTCTGGGGTAAATGAACGATACATCCCCAGACTAGTGAAACGCATGTCCAAAACGCTAAAACAAATTTAACCACTGTCACCGAATATTTTTCATGCCGATTTAGATAGACTTAAAGGTCGAGATAACACCTAACAAGGTTTCACTTAGAAACAAAACTTGATGGTTAAATGAAAGAAACTGCTCTATTTCATGATGCTATTGACGTTAATCGATTAGCACATCCAAGAACCTGTTAACAGCTGCTGGGAAACCCATAATTAGTGCATCTGCAGTAATAGCATGTCCAATTGAAACTTCCGCAATATTGTCTACGCCATTCTTTAGGGCTTGAATGTTTTCAACTGTCAAATCATGACCTGCATTAACTTTTAGTGTCTCTAGCACGCTTGCTCGCTTCGCTGTTTTAATTAAACACTCAAGCTCCGTTTGAGAGTCCTGATCATCTCGTGCTGCTCCGTATGGCCCCGTATAAAGTTCGATTCGATCCGCTCCGACCAGTAAAGCAAGATCAGCATTTCTTGGATCTGGATCGACAAACAATGCAACACGACGACAAAGTTTTTGGTATTTTACTATTTCGGCGCGCAGAAAATCCGAATTACCTTCTATATCCCAACCGTGGTCTGAAGTCGGTTGGTTTGGCAGGTCAGGCACGAGCGTAACTTGTGTCGGATTCGCGGCTTCAACGAGCTCGTAAAATATGTCTGTTGGATACCCTTCAATATTGAATTCCTTTTCAGGAAACTCGGCTTCCAGTAGCTTCGCTAAATCTGCTACATCGCTTCGTCTAATATGTCTCTCATCGGGCCTAGGATGTATTGTGATGCCATGTGCTCCGGCGTCTAGTACAAGTCGTGCGATATTTATCAGGTCTGGCCAGGGTACATGTCTTCTGTTTCTCAGATACGCCACTGCGTTTAGGTTTACGGACAGATTAGTCACTCGATTTTCCTTCATAAATTTGATCGATTTGGACTTTTCGACACACATATTGCGCAAACATGCGTACGCGAATAAGATACGTAAACCGACACTAGCCGATAATTAATTTATTTTTTTTGATGATCAACTCCGAAAAAAATCTAATAATCAAAAATTCCATGACTCGAGTTTAAGCAAAATCCCATCAAGTAAATGTGCTATGCGATTTATTAGTTGTTTTCATGAATTCATTCAAGCGAAGTATTTGTTCATTATCCATAAGGAGACCCAGCTTAGTACGCCTCCAAACAACGTCTTCTGCTGTCTGTGCAAACTCATGCTCCATAAGCCACAAAACTTCTAATTCCATTAGCGTAGCACCAAAGTCCTGACCAAGGTCTGTGATATTTTTTGTATCCTTCAACACCTTTTTTGCTTCAGATCCATAGGTTTGGATCAGTCGTTTTGCCCATAAATCGTCCAAGAATATGTGATCGGCCTTGAGCGTCGAAATCATTTGAGAAATTTCTGTAACACCAAAGTCACCTCCTGGCAGGGTACCCCGGCACGTCCAAGTTTTTGTGGCTTGCGAATTTGAGAATGGTAGCAATGCGAGTGCATGCTCGGCGAGTTTACGGTACGTTGTGATTTTTCCACCAAATACATTTATTACAGGCGCACCTGCGTCGTCGTTATACTTTAAAACATAATCACGGGTCGCAGCAGAAGCGGGACCAGCACAGTCATCATATAATGGGCGTACACCAGAATAACTCCATACTACGTTATCAGCTGTGATTGGTTTTTTAAAATACTTGGATGCAAACTTGCACAAATAATCCTTCTCCTCTGGTGTGCATACAGGTGGAACAGACATGTCGACATGATCTACATCAGTTGTACCGATCAATGTAAAGTTCGTCTCATAAGGGATCGCAAAGATAATTCTCCCATCTTCACCTTGAAAGAAGTAACTTTTATCATGATTAAATAATTGCTTCACCACGATGTGAGAGCCTCTAACCAATCGAACCCCTGCACCTGCTTCAAGATCAATAACGTCTGCAATAATGTCACCAGCCCACGGGCCAGCGGTGTTTACCAAGCACCGCGCCCAAGTTTCGCTTTTTGCGCCTGTTTTTGTGTCCTCTGTAAAGATGTGCCAAAGATGTTTTGTTCTCTTTGCTGAAACAACTTTTTTACGTGTGCGGATTTTTGCACCATGGATTTCAGCGTCGCGGGCATTGAGAACTACTAAACGTGAATCGTCCACCCAGCAATCAGAATACTCAAATGCTTTTGTGAAACGATCGTTTAACGCGTCGCCGGAAACATCTGTTCTGAGGTCGATTGTAGACGTTCCCGGTAAAATCTCACGACTTCCCAGATAATCATAAAGCAATAGTCCAAACCGTATAATCCATGCCGGTCGACGACCTCTCATCCAAGGCATGACTTTAGTTAGTAAGCGTGAAGATGGGGTAGAGGTCTCAAAGCGTTGGTCCTTATGATAGGGTAAAACGAACCGCATAGGTCTACTGATATGCGGCATCGCCTTTAGTAGAATCTCTCTTTCGACAAGTGCTTCACGCACAAGACGAAGCTTAAAATATTCGAGATATCGCAAACCACCGTGTAAGAGCTTGGTTGAAGCAGAGGACGTCGCAGAGGCTAGATCATTCATCTCAGCCAGTTCAACAGAAAGGCCACGACCCGCTGCATCTCGTGCAATACCACAGCCATTGATGCCCCCCCCAATGATGAAAATGTCAACTTCCGATTTCGGCATTGTTTCTAACATTTTGATCTCCTTTTGCACCAGTAGTTCAAGTGCCATGCCATGTTGCTTCACTCTGTTGAAGGCGTTTGTCATATCGTTTAGAAATCCATGAAAAGTGATAAATGCGTTACCCCCAACAAAAAGGCACACATTTCATGTCATTCCTAATCATTTTGTTTGGTAATTAGCAATATTTATGTTGCTATTACAACATTTTTATTCCATACAAAATGCTGAGAAACGTCACTATGCAGTGGAGATCACATGGATTTCATTTTTATGCTCACAAAAGACGATCAGACAGTCGAAGATTGTCTTGAGCTTTATGAAGAAATCCTGCCAGTCGGTCTGAAACATGTCGGCTTTAAAGACGTGGGCGTTGGCTATGATAAACTGAAAACGATGACAGATGCGATCAATGCCTCAGGAGCAATTTCCTATATGGAAGTTGTTTCAACATCTGATGAAGAAGCCATTAACTCAGCAAAAACAGCCGTAGAACTTGGCGTAAAACGTTTGTTAGGTGGTACTCAGGTCAATGAAATAACTGAAATAGTAAATGGAACCGGTACCTCATACTACCCATTTCCGGGATTTCCTAAAGGTCATCCGACTAAGCTAGGCGGGACCGAAGTGGATGTCGAAAATCATTGCCGAGACTTTATGGACAGGAACTGTGCTGGATGTGACATTCTAGCTTATCGTGCGACAGAAGCCGATCCGGTCTCATTAGTTCGAGCGGCACGTCGAGGGCTTGGCGATGGCTATCTAATAGTTGCTGGTTCAGTCAATGATGTCGATCAAATTGGCAAAATTGCAGCAGCTGGAGCTGATGCCTTCACAATTGGAACTGGTGTATTTAACGGCTCTTATGCATCTCGAATGGGGTCAATCCGGAGCCAGTTAAAGGCTGTACTGGAGGATTGTTCCAAAGTCGCAGCTCAAACAAGCGCAACTTAAGTGGCTCATCTCGAAGCAACTCCATGGATTTCCGTAAGAAATGACTGACTTACTGGATCGCCTTCTTTCTAAACGCCTACCAGATCCCGATGGTACTGGGATGCTGAGCGTCCCAATTCGTTCAATCGTTATCGATCAAGGTTTGGCAAGATCTGCATTTGATCTCATTAAACCGCTCGAGTTTGGATCGCATATTTTCGTGATATGTGATCCAAATACTCGTTTAGCAATGGGTGAGAGCATCATAGCTAACTTACGAAGTAATTTGAAGGTTACTGAATTCGTTCTGCCTGAGACACCTCACCCTGATGTGGAGACCATCGATCTGATCATGGGTCAGGTTACAGATCCATCAATTTCAGGTGTTATTTCAGTTGGTTCAGGCAGTATTTGCGATTTGGGGAAAATGGTTTCGCATAAGCTTGATCTACCTTACGCAGTTTTTGGGACCGCCCCTTCTATGAATGCTTATACATCTGTAAATGCCTCGATAACGGAACACGGGCATAAAAAGACACTTGCGGCTTCAGCGGCCAGAGGCGTCTTTTTAGATCTAGACGTATTAGCCGCAGCACCACACCGGCTAATTGCTTCCGGCTTTGCAGACTCCATCTGTCGTACTACAACTCAAACTGACTGGCTAGCAGCACATCTTATCTTGGGTAAACCCTATCGTGCAGCACCGTTTATGCTACTGAGAGAAGAAGAAGATACCCTTGTAAATCGAGCTAGCGCCCTACTCGAAGGTGATGTCGAAGCGATTCGTGTATTAGCTAAAACGCTCGTATTTTCAGGACTTGGAATGACAATTTGCGGTGGGTCTGATCCAGCCAGTCAGGGTGAGCACCTAATTGCGCATGTAATCGACATGCTTGGCGGTTCAGACTGGCCTCTCAGCTATCACGGAGAGCAAATTGCAGTAACTACACTTACTTGCTCTGCATTACAGGAACGCCTATATCAAAGTAACACGGCGCCGTTAATCAAAGCCAACAAAGAAACTAAAGAAGATATTATTTCTGTCTTTGGTCGAGAGCTTGGCACATCCTGTTGGAATTCGTTTAAACGCAAAATGATTAGCGAAGAAGCAGCAGTAGAAGCAAATAAACTTTTGACTTCTGATTGGCCCGGGATTCGGTCCCAGCTGCATCAGGCCATGCGACCAGTAAAGCAGGTTCGATCTTGTCTAGAGGCGGTCAAGGCTCCAACAAGCCCAGGTGAGATTGGTGTTCCTAATGAATTCTATAAAAATGCAATCGTTAACTCGCGACTCATTAGGGATAGATTCACATGTCTCGATTTTGCATGGTCCTGTGGCATTCTTGAGCACGTTGCAAATGAGACTGTGCGAGCATGAGGTCGCTTTTAGAATTTCCAAAAGATGAATTGCGATCGGTACGTGCTGTTCTTACTGATATTGATGATACATTGACAATTGCAGGACGCCTACCTGCGTGTTCATATCAAGCCATGGAGAATCTCAGAAATGCAGGGATTATTGTTGTTCCTGTTACTGGACGACCAGCGGGTTGGTGTGATTTGATCGCTCGCCAATGGCCTGTCGATGGAGTTATCGGTGAAAACGGCGCTTTTTGCTTTCGCTATTCTGATGCTAATCGCAGAATGCATCGTGATTATGCCAAGACCAAAAAACAACGCGCAGATGCCTGGAAAAAGCTTGAAATTATTAGGGACCGTGTCCTAGCAGAGGTGCCAGGTGCCGCCATATCGGCAGATCAACCTTACCGAGAGTCAGATCTCGCAATTGATTTTTGCGAGGATATTCCACCACTGAACGCTTCAGACATCGAAAAAATCACTGCAATTTTCAAAGAATATGGTGCAACCGCAAAAGTATCTTCAATTCATGTAAATGGCTGGTTTGGAAGTTTCGACAAATTAACCATGTCACGCTCGTTTCTGGAGAAGACCTTTAGAATTTCAATAGAAAGCGACAACAAGCAGATTATCTTTGTCGGTGACTCACCAAATGATAGTCCGATGTTTGACTTTTTTAAAAACTCCATTGGGGTTGCTAACGTAAGGGAATTCGAGGAAACATTACCTGCCCCGCCTACATGGGTTACAAACAGTTACGGTGCTCGTGGATTTATTGAAATTGCAAATATGATCCTCAGCGCTCGTTAACAATAAATCTTCCAACGCAAGAAATCGCCGTATTATTAGGATTATGGCAACTGACAACACGAAATTGAAATAACCCATCATTAAAATATTTCTGGGTGCTACATAAGTATGAGCAATTATCAAGACTTATTTTTAAACGAACGACTCTGTGATCAAACAGCTGAGCCACTGGCTATGCTGACTTTTACGTTTGCTGTATAAAAGCTGTCTAAAAAATCTTGAGAAGGTTCCTCATCGGTCACTAAATCATCAATCTGATCAAGGCTACAAACAACCTCGGCTTGGCTATTACCGAATTTTCTTCGGTCAGCCAGTAGAACTAACCGATCTGCTCTCTCCATCATTGTGCGTTTGACCCAGCAACCACCCGGACTTACGTCTGTGACGCCTTCGATCGTAACCCCTCCCGAACCTATTATTGCAGTGTTTGCGTTGAATTGACGAAGAAACGCCAGGGTGGCTGGACCCGATACGGAAGCATCATGATTTGTGTAATCTCCAGGACACAGAACAGTTCGTATAGATTTTGAAGTCCCTAAGGCTCGAGCAACACTTATGCTATTTGTGATAATAGTGAGTTTGTTCGGAACAGTGTCGGGAACTGATGCCGCTAGTTGTGCTGCGAACGCGGTGGTTGTTGATCCTGCATCGACCATCAGCACTTCATCAAACTTAACTAGAGAGAGAGCATGTTTCGCGATAAGAGTTCTCTCTTGCCTAAAAGTTCCCTCACGAACGTCAAACGTGGGTTCCGAACCCAGTGGATTAACCGCTGCTCCTCCATACATTCGATCGACCAAGCCCTTTCTCGACATTTCATCAACGTCTCGACGGACAGTTTCTGTTGTGACACCAAATTCTTCGGCTAATTCTGAAATGCGAACAGTTGGTCTAGCCTTCAATTCTAGTAAAATACACTGGTGCCGCTCGTTTTTCTTCATTATTTCAGCGCCTCTCTAAAGTTAAAGATTTTGCAAGGGACCAAATATAGGCTTACGGACAAAACCAAGTTTTTTGCAAGATATGAGAAAATCAGAGGCGACACAACCCGGCGAACTTAGTATCACAAAGGAACTAAATGCAACTCTGTTTAGTTGTGCAGCAGGAAGCATCAGCAATTAGTGCAGCAGAGCTGCTCGTAATTGAAACGTTTCAAAATACACTTTCGATGTCATCTAATTTGTGGTTGAACTCCAAAGATAGTGCCGCTGGAAACGCGATTGCATCAATCCTAACATGGGTCACGTACATAAGATTCACCGCAGCGCTAGAGTGCATAACAAAGGCCAACGCTTCTCCTATCATAGAGGCGGTAATGAAGTCACGAGCCAGATGATTGGCTATCTCTGGTAAAAACTTGCTATCGCTGACCGGATCCATCGCGTCTCTTTGAAACTGCCAAGATATCAAAATTAAGGCGATACCAATTAAAGTTCGACCCAGTTATCGCCTTTTCTTGTGTTTGGCTTTTCGATCAACTAACCCCCAATCGCCAGTAGCATCGGGATAAGCAAATCCATCTTGAAAGATAACATTTGAATGAGTAGCGAAGCACCAAAGTTGCCTCCTAATACAATAGCTAGACCGCTAGAAAATTTTAGGTGTCCACTAGCTATGAAACCTGATGCGAGCAAAGCAACAACTGCTGAACTTTGCAGTAATATTGTCGACATGACACCAGTTAAACTCGATCTCGCCAAGTTTGCTTTTTAGTCACAACTTTGCGAAGAGTTGCGCCTAAACTTCGCTCAATACTATTTCTCACCATCTTAACAGCTAACAACGGCAACATTGTTGCGCCAGCCAAATAATCAGAAAATTTATGATCGCCATTTTTCACTTGCCTTTTTATAATATTCTGTTGCTAACGCCTTCGATTGTTTTGCAAATTAAGATCGTTAATCTGGGAGCGCTCCAAGTCTAATAAGCATGTAATCAACAGCTTAAGTCTCGGTACAGACGGAATAAATGTACCCGTAACCGATTTAAGATCGTAAAAACCGTACCTTAAACGAACTCATCAAGCTCTGCTTTATAAATTCCTTTGTTCAATTCCACAATCTCTCTGTGACAAGCAATTTCGTGACCACCTACAGGCCTTTGGATTGGAGGGATTTGCGTGTTACAGACACCTTTGATGGACATAGGACAGCGATCTGTAAATGAACAGCCAACAGAACTCACAGTGACATCTTTAGCTATGCCGCTGCGTGCTTCTTCTGTCGCAGTTATATCTTCAAGCCATCCTTGACGCAGTTCCGGGACTGATGAAAGCAAAAGTTTCGTATAAGGATGAAATGGTGGTGACAATACTCGAGATGTCGGCCCTTGTTCTACGATACGACCAGCGTACAGAACCACGATACGGTCTGCAAAGGCCGCAACAGTAGAAAGATCATGACTGATGAATATATAGGAAACGCCAAGCCGCTTCTGCAGGCTTTCAAGCAACTTAATAACCGAGGCGGCAACGACAGTATCTAACGCCGACGTGACTTCATCACAAAGAATCACGTCAGGCTCTGCTGCCAACGCCCTCGCTAAATTGACACGTTGCTTTTGACCTCCCGATAATTCACCAGGAAAACGATCAGCGAAATCGCTAGACAATTCAACTAGTTCTAGCAATTCTTCAACACGCTGGTTTCGCTGTGTTTGAGTCATCTCATGATAGAATTTTAAAGGCCTATCAAGGATTTTACCAATGGTCTGACGTGGATTAAGGGCAACATCTGCCATCTGAAAAACAAATTGAATTCTCTTTAAATCTTCTCGGCTGCGTTTTCTATAAGTTCCATCTAGAACAGATCCTGTGAGAGTTATTTCTCCAGTGGAGGGAGGCATTATACCTGAGATCACTTTTGCTAAGGTGCTTTTTCCACATCCAGATTCTCCTATGACACCTATGCTTTCCATTTTGTCTACAATAACACTAACGTCGTTTAAGATGGTAAGTGGGCCATAGGCTGCAGATATTTTTCTCACCTCTAATAAATGTATGCCTTCCTGTTGATCATTCTCTTTGTAGATGTGAACGGTTGAGGGTGTTTGGCGAACCGCGGACATCAAAGTCTTAGTGTATTCGTGTTTAGGATTGTTTATTATCTGTTCAGTCCGTCCCTGCTCCACCGCCTCGCCGTTATTTAGTACAACAATTTGATCTGCAACCTGCGCAACAACAGCCAGATCGTGTGTAATGTAAATCGCTGCAGTATTTTCACGCGAAATGATCTCCTTAAAGGCTTTAAGCACTTCTATTTGAGTAGTGACATCTAATGCGGTAGTCGGCTCGTCCAAAACAAGTAAATCAGGCGAGCACGACAATGCCATCGCAGCCATTAATCGTTGAAGTTGTCCACCACTTACTTGATGAGGGTAACGTTTCCCGATCGTTTTAGGGTTCGGCAGTTCTAGTCTATGATATAGATCAATCACGTGCTTGATTGCTTCATTTTCTTGCATCAAGCCGCAGAGTGTCAGCGCTTCGATCACTTGTTTGTTTAGTCGTAGCGATGGGTTGAACGAGGCGGCGGCGCTTTGTGCTACATAGGCTATTCTTGTGCCTCTTAGTTCGCGACGGCTCTGCGTATCTAATAACATCACATCTTCTCCTTTGAGAAGCACTTCTCCTTTTGAAATACGACACCCAGGACGTGCATATCCCATGGTAGATAATGATATTGTAGATTTTCCCGATCCAGATTCTCCAATCAAAGCCAGCACTTCACCCTGCTTTACGGAAAAATTAACCCCTTTTACAATCGGTATATAATCTCCGCCAGGCGGGCAACCCTCAACCCAAAGATCTCTGACTTCTAATAGATTATTCATCCCATCAACTCCTTAGGTATCATTGTACTTGAGCGATGAAGAAACCAGTCAACTAACAGATTTACCGCAACTGACATTGACCCGATACACGCTGCGGGGATAAGTGCAGCTGGCGAACCATACAGCAGTCCCTGAAGGTTCTCTTTAACCATCACTCCCCAGTCTGCACCTGGCGGCTGTACACCCAGCCCAAGAAAACTCAGCGAGCTTATGAACAAAATTGCAAAAGTGTAGCGGACACCAAATTCAGCCGCCAAAGGTGCAATTGTGTTGGGCAGAATCTCATGGAACATGATCCAATTTACACCCTCACCACGTACACGCGCAACCGTGACATAATCCATAACCGAAGCATCTAGAGCCAGCGCGCGTGACAAGCGAAACACACGTGTTGCATCGATCAACGCAACTGTTAGGATAACCACAGGAAGTGACGTCCCTACCCCACCAATAATAATAAGTGCTAGCATAATTGATGGAAACGCCATAATAGCATCCACTATTCTACTAAGAATTTGATCGATCCAGCCGGGTGAAATCGCTGCTGCGAAACCTAAAATGATGCCGGTCGTAAAAGAAAGCAACGTAGCGATCAAGGCCAGTCCCAAAGTCATCCGCGCACCGTAAATGATACGAGATAGTACATCTCTTCCAAGGTAATCGGTTCCAAGAAAGCTGGCTTCTTCAACCAATTTAAAACTTTCGTATGATACCATATCCGCCTTATCAAATGGCGCCAAAGCTGGAGCAAATACAGCAACAAGTATCCAAAACATAATAATCAAAATCGACATCCAAGCCACCGGGGTAAGTCTAAGATTATTGTACTTTTTTTTCTTATTTTGCACTCTTTGCGAAGCGATCGCATTATTCGTTATCACTTTTGAGTCCTCAGGCGTGGATTGCTTAAAATCGAGAGAACATCTGCGAAAAGGTTCAATAACACGTATGTTGCGCAGAAGATCATCCCACAGGCTTGTACTAAGGGGATATCACGGGTTCCAACCGCGTCAACCATAAGCCGGGCAAGCCCAGGATAGCCAAACGCTGTCTCAACTATTACAACACCTGCGACGAGATAGGCAAGATTGAGTGCGATCACATTGATGATCGGAGAAAGCGCATTCGGGAAGGCATGAAAGAGAATGATACGCCAATTCGGCACACCCTTCAAAAGAGCCATTTCGATATATGCTGATGATAATACGTTAATGACGGCGTTACGTGTCATTCGTGCCATATGTGCAAGCACACCAAATGTTAGCGTCATAACCGGAAGCGCAATAGAGGTTAGAGAACTCCATAGAGATTGATCAGGACGAACATTTGGAACTGCTGGTAACCACCGCAATTGGACAGCAAAGACAAATACCAAAAGAGTAGCCACAAAAAACTCTGGCAACGACATCATGCATAAAGTTCCAATTGAAATGGACCGGTCCATCACGGTTCCAGCACGCATTGCAGAAACTAAACCCAGTGTAACTGCGAGAGGAACTGCAATAATTGATGTAACTGCCGCAAGTCGTACCGTATACCAAATTCGGTCATTAATCAGTTCGGAAATTTCTCTGCCACTACCGAGTGAAACACCAAGATCTCCAACAAAAAGACCACTAAGCCAATTCCAGTACCGCAAATATGCCGGGTCGTTCAAACCCAGCCTCTCACGCATTGCAGTAATTTGCTCGTCCGGAGCTTCTTTTCCCAAAATAGATTCAGCGACATCCCCGGGAAGAATTTCGGTGCTTGCGAACACAAGCAATGAAACAATCCACATCGTAAATATCCCTAAAGCCAAGCGGCGTACAATCAGAAGTGGCACAAGATACCTTTCTCGCCGTG
>CESO01070444.1_pt1 | contig 17951 bp, 17 predicted proteins | sample 356341 | NCBI WGS metagenome assembly CESO01 (sample SAMEA2621812, study PRJEB7988) | marine metagenome | biome: marine biome (ENVO:00000447); feature: deep chlorophyll maximum layer (ENVO:xxxxxxxx); material: "saline water (ENVO:00002010), including plankton (ENVO:xxxxxxxx)" | depth 35 m
GCAGACAAATGTAGATGACGTACTCATCGTCATTTCCGGTTGGACCGGGTGACGATTCCTGTTGATTTGTTGATTTGTTGATTTGTCGATTAGTTGCCGAGGATCATCCCGGCTTTACACGAAAAGGTCCCTCGGAAGGGGATCAAGAGAAGGAGTTTGAGATATGAAACGCTTTGCAACAGTCCTGGGCTGTGTATCAGCGGTAGCACTGTCCTCCACCGCGATGGCAGGGTTTATCGTTGAAGATTTCGCCGATTATCACGATCAGGCAAACACCATGTACGGTGCATGGGACACGTTCACCCAGGCCAACAATGCCCCCAACTTCGCCGACAATGGTGGGAACATGGGCTTCAACGGTCAGGTATTCAACTTCAGTGGAACGGCATTCATCGCAAGTTCGGGAAACATCTACGATCCCGCAAGCGCGTTGAACATCCACAATTACCTGACTCTTGAGAATGTCGATATCACCAATGCGCAGGTGAATGTCGCCACCATGGGTGTACTGCCCGATCTTGGCAACGTCATCTTCCAGGCTGTCACTTCAGCCGGTGACACGACCAATCTCGATACCAGCACATACTCCGAGAATTTCCTCAATGAAATTCCCGGCTTTGGTGCCACCACGAATCTGAGCTGGTCGTTCGACCTCTCTGATATCGCCGGTGATGTGACCAGCATCGCATTCATCATGAGTGCAACCGGTTCCAACATGAGTCTCGATGCACTGAGTCTCGACGTCGCTTACGCGACCGTGCCGGCTCCAGGTGCCCTGGCACTTCTGGGCCTCGCAGGCATTGCCGGACGTCGTCGACGTCGCGGCTGATTCAATTCCACCATGGTTTGAATCCGAAGCATGCACTCCAGTCCCGCAGGACCATCCGGTTCTGCGGGACTGTCTTTTTTGCTTCAAGAATTCGCGGCTTCTCAGGCCAGAAGCGAGATCAGCGTGACGATGGCGGTCAGCATGATCACGACGGTGAGTCCAGCGAGGATCGCCGCCTTGGGATGCTCGATTGCCAAGGTCCTGACATCCTCCGAGAGCGAAGAGGGCAACTGGGGGATGTCGCCCCCGGCAATCTTCTGGAGATCCCTGAGCATGGCGTCAGATGAGCTGTAGCGGACGTCGGGATCGTGAGCGTGACTTCTGGCGATGATCTGCTGCAAAGCATCGATCGACTCTTGAGAGGAGCCTTCCAGCTCTTCTCTGAAGAGCCATTGGAAAATACCGCCCAGCGAGTAGAGATCGACTCTGGCATCAAGCCTCGACCAAGGAATGTCCATGCTTTCAGGTGCTCGGCAGGCGAGTCCCTCGTGTGGCGTGGCCAGATGATGTCTGAGGAGCCTGGGAAGACCGATGGCATCGATGGAGGGATGGCCCAGATCATCGATGAGGATGCGTTCTGGATGGAGATCGCCGTCGAGAATCGCTCTTCGGTGACTGAATGCGACGGATTCCACAAGTCGAATCGCCACGTTCAATTTCTGTTCGTGGGATGGATTCTGCTCTTCGGTCCACTGGACCAGATTGGGTTTTCTGGTGGCAGTGGTGACGATGAAGGCGCGAGGACCCGTTCCGAGGATCGCGGTTCCGATCTCAAGCAGGGGTTCGATGCCGGGATGTTCCAGTCGGGTCATGGTCTCGGCGTCGATTCGGACGCGTCTGACATCGCTGTTGTCCAGTTCAGGCGTGAGAACTCGAAGAATGACTCTTTCCCGTGACCCTTCGGTCTCCGCCAGGAAGCAATCCTCGTCGGTGCCCTCCAGACGCTCGAGCAACCTGAAGTTGCCAAGCAGGTCGCCGGCTCCGGGTGCCGCTATGGATCCCTCCTCGGGTTCGCCAGCCGACAACGTATGGGATGGATCGGCCGATGAGAGCGCCTTCTCAGTCGAGCCGTACTGGCTCAGCAACAGGCTCACTTCCGATTTCAACGCATCATCATCCCCACACGACTCGAACAGGAAATGCGCCCGTCGTTCCGCGGGCAGATCCAGCGCCTTGCTGAAGATGCGATCGGCTTGTTGTTGCGTATCCTGTTTCACGGTGGTCCCCTCGAACATCCGGGAAGTTAGATCATCGGTTGCCAGTGGCATCAGAATACCACGACGAATGACGGCAACTACGGTCGATGCAGCCAGAAAAGTCCATGTTCCCCGAGAATCAACACGGGGGCCGCGATTCACGGCAGACAGCAGTGGTCCGCCGCTACTGCTTGATGGTCTCCAGCGAAACGATGATTCTGACCGTGTCACCCAGCGAGCCGCGTTCAACGCCCCAGTTCATGCCGTGTTCGCTTCGCTTGATCGTGAAGGTGGCTTCGAATCCGCTGCGAAGGCCGCGACCCAGGTCGGCTGTTCCGACTCGTTCCAGCTTCACGTTGACGGGCTTGGTCTTGCCCAGCAGAGTCAGTTCACCGGTCATGACCCACATGTTCTCGCCATCGGGCGTGCACCCCGTGCTCTTGAATGTCATGTTCGGGAATTCCGGTTCATTGAAGAAGTCGGCATTGCGGAGATGCTTGTCGAGATTGCTGTTTCCCGAGTCGACGCTGCTGATTGGAATGGTGATGTCGAACTCGGGACAGGCCTGCCCGGTATGGTCCCACTTGACCTCTCCACTGGGCTCGTTGAATCGTCCCCAGAAGGCGCCCGCGCCCATGTGCGTCACACGGAAGAGTGCGGTGCTGTGAACGGTGTCCACCTTCCAGGTGGATGGCCCATCGGCAGTCGTCGGTGTTGGTGACTCATCCTGGGCGGCAAGGCCACCGGCGATGATGGCGAAGCAGACAAGCGCGGCGACTGATGACAGCCATGCGATTCTTGATGTTCTGAGCATGTTCATGGTCCGATCCTTTGGTTGATGGTGCATTCGGGGGGCGACTGTCGATGAACAGTCATGAAACGGGGTGTCGAGATTTTAAGGACTGATGGTCAGTCGAAGGCATGAGTCCCATAGAAACATCACGGTAGTCTTTCCTGAAGGGGCGAGGAGCGTGCTCGATCGCAGCAGCTGTCTGGAAATCGTCGATGCATCGGCCCTCATCGTCCTTGTTTTCGTCCGGTTTCCCGATATCGGACCATTTGCGAACAAATGACCCCCAAGGGGGGGTATTCAAAGGTGGAGTGCCATCGCTTCCGATTGAATCACCTGTGAGGATCAGACTGGAAAAACCTGATTCACTGATCCGCAAAGCGGTGAATTTGCTCCTTCACACTCGAATTGGCCAATTGAGTCTGTCATACTCTTACGATCGGTCCCCCACACCAACATGGCGGCAAGCCTAGATCGGTAAATCACTTCTGATGTCGACGTCATTGATCCGTTCCATCTCACTTCTGCTGCTGGTATTGAGTCCAGCGACTCTCCTTGCTCAGCAGGTGAGGGTGCCCGAGCAATGGCCCACCATCCAGGAGGCCGTGGATCAGGCTTCGCCGGGAGATGTGATCTCGGTCGGGCCGGGCATCTGGAATCAGGCCATCGATCTCAAGGGTAAGCCGATCACCTTGACTGGCAGAGAAGGTGCGACCAAGACGATCCTCGATGGACACGATCTGGGCAGGAGCATCATTCGGTGCGCGACTCAAGAGAAGGCTTCCACGATCATCGAGGGTTTCACGATCATCAATGGAACCGGTGATCAGGAGTTGTACGGCAAGAAATCCGCTGTCGGCGGGGGCATCGTCATTCTGGGTGCATCCCCGATCATCCGGAACTGCGTCTTCAAGAAGAACACCGTGAATTACGAGGGCGGTGCCGTCTACATGGCTCGCGACTCGAGTCCGGTCTTCGACTCATGCATCTTTCTCGAGAACGGTGCTGAAAAGGGGGGCGCCGTCTTCGGTGTCCAGAGCAAGCCGACATTCCAGCGATGTGTCTTCGAGAACAATGAAGGTCGCTACAGCGGTGGAGCCATCTACAACTCCGATGCTCAGGTCAGCAGTTTCGACGACTGTCATTTCGTCAGAAACCGTGCCAGCTACTACGGTGGGGGCATCTACGAATACGGCAGTTCCGGGAAACTCAAGAACTGCACCTTCGATCGCAATCGGGCGACCTACAAGGGTGGTGCCGTATGCAACGGATATCGTGGAAAGAGCGAGCTGGTCGATTGTCGTTTTCTCTCCAACTATGACGATGTCGCTGGCGGCAATGCGCCCCACATGACCGTCATCGCGCCGGAGGGAGCCTGCATTCTCACCGATGGCTCGTGTCTGAACGTCACTCGTCAATCATGTGATGATGCCGCCGGCGTCTATCGGGGCAATGGAATCGACTGCAGCAGCCAGCCGAAGACCCGGATGGCCAGAAGCAACGATCTCAATCGTGATGGCCGCATCGACGATCGAGATGCCCTGATGCTGCTTCTGCTCTGGCGATAGTCTCACGAGTCCCTGAAGAGTTCCTGCAGGACGATGTCGTGAACGGCGGTGCATGGAATCTGTTCGGGAAGATCCTCATGGCCTTCCCTGATGATGATGCCGTCGCTTCCGGGGCCGTTCAGACCATGTGACCCACCGACCACATTCGTTTCAAGTCCGATGGCATCCATCAATGTCCGCTGCCCAAGCTTCTTCGCGAGCAGCTTGAGGATCAGGCGTGGTTTGCTGCCTTTCCATCCAGGTGCGAAGAACAGTTCTCTCGGGTCGTATCCTGGCTTTCGGTGTATGTCGACGGTCCGTGCAAAGTCCGGTGCCCTGTTTTCATCAAGCCAGTAGTCCCATGTGAACCAGTGGTCCTCCTCCGAGAGCAGGACGAGATCCCCTGAACGTGGATGATCCAGACCCGCCCGTCGCCGTCCTTCCAGATCGAGGACGCAAGCAACGCCGTCGAGCTCGCTCAGGAGAGCCGAGACCTCCTCGAGTCGATTCCGATCCTGCACGTAGACATGGGCTATCTGATGATCCGCGACGGCAAAGGCATCACTACCTCCCGGATCGAGCATGTCCAGGCCCAGCTCCTCCCTGACTCGAAGCAGGCCAGCTTTCCTCAGAGCCTTGTTGGGATGAACGGCGTCCTTGACGGATGTGATTCCGTATTCACTGACGATCACGATACGGCGACCATCCTGCTGCAGCTTGTCGATCAGATCACCGGCGACCTCGTCGATCTCGGTCATGGCCCGGCTGCTGAGTGGGTGGTCGGGCCCATGTCGCTGGAGGTCGTAGTCGAGATGCGGCAGGTAGACCATGAGTAGATCGGGTGCGTGACGATCGTGGACGATGGCCGCGGACTCGGCGATCCACCTGCTCGATGCGATACTGGCGGTCGGTCCCCAGAAGTTGAACAGCGGGAATCGCCCCAGTCTCGACTGGAGTCGATCCCTCAGCTCGGGTGGATCGGTGTAGATGTCCGGGATCTTGCGTCCATCCGATGGATACATCGGTCGTGGAGTGATCGTGATGTCCGTGTCCGCGTGCATCGCATGCCACCAGAAGCAGTTGGCGACCGTGAATCCCGGAGCACGATGTCTTGCGGCATGCCAGACCTTCTCACCCTGGACAAGATGATTGGACTGTTTCCAGAATCGGATTTCCGACTGATCACGCTCATACCAGCCATTGCCGACGATGCCATGCTTCTCGGGAAGGGTTCCCGTCAACATGCTCGATTGAACGCTGCATGTCAGAGCGGGAAGAACAGGATTCAATGGGCGAACGCAACACGAGGACTTCGCGAACTCGCGAAGTCTGGGCATGCGTTCATCGAGCATGTCGGTGGTCAAGCCGACGATGTTGATCAGTGCGACAGGCTTTGGTGCATCGGTCACATCAGGTTCCAGGCAGAGGTCGGTGAATGATCGTCACAACGGCGAAACAGCATACGGCAACCATCGCCGGTATCGGTGCATCGAGAAGTCCCAGCAGAAACGCGTCCAACAGGGAAAAGCCCGCGATTGATCCAAGGACAGCCGGGACAATGCCGGCTGGACGACGCAGCAGGCAGGCCATGATCCAGAGTATCTGCAGAAACAGAAGCAGGGCTGTGAGGATCGTCAGTGGCCAGTTCTGGACCTGAATGGCCATCGCGGCCAATACGGCCAATGGCAGAAGCAGAACAGGCCATCGCATTGGTTTTCCAGTGGACTCTCGTCGGGCGATCAAGGTGATTCCAGCTGTCCAGAGGCCTATGGCGAGCATGGACCAGAGCAGCCAGGATGCCGAAGGTGCATTCGTGGCCACCAGTGCGGCGGTCAGATACACCATGCAGCGGCACATTGACATGCCGATGACGGCGGCCGGCCAGAACCGATGGCAGGCGTCGTACGCCAGGACCAGAGCACTCAGCAGACAGGTCGCGGTCAGGACGGCCGGACCAAGAAAAACCGTCGAGGCGGTCGCGATCAGGATCAACGCACCGCCGATCAATCCTGCCGTTCCTCGTCGGATCAGACCGGATGGGATCGGTCTATCGGGTCGATGCAATCGATCCCAGCCGGCATCGAAGACATCGTTGAGGATCATTCCGCCCAGATAGATGGCAATGACGACGAGTGTGATGAAGATCAGAGGCCAGAGCGTGTCGGTTCCACCACCGATCATCCAGCCGACCAGGACATTCGAGACGCATGTGGGTGCGTTCGAGATGCGCAGGATGTCCAGCCATGCCCGGATGCGGGATGTCATGACGCCGCTTCCACATGTCGACGAGTCCATCTGATCTCGTCCGCTATGCCAGCGGCCAGTTCCTCAAGGCCGGGTGTCTCGGGCAAGGCGCTCCATGCATAGGTCTCCACTTCCCATTCCGTTATTTCGGGACGTGATGCCAGAAGCTCGATGGCCTGCTTGAGATCGTCCTGGGTGGTGTGCAGGGATTCGATTCGATCCCTGTGAACGGGAACATGGAAATGGACTCTCCAGCAGTCATCGCCCGAGATCGACTCCTCCTCGAGCGCCTCCTCGAGATCCTCGTAGAACGTGATGCCCTGTTGATTTCGAATGGAGACCTGATGCAGCCATCTCGGTTCGGCGAACAGCCTGAGTCGTTCCATCGAGGCCTCGTCTTCGCCTCTGGCTTCAAGCGCCGTGGAAACCTGGATCTTTCCGATTCCGATTCCAGCCGAGTCGTAGTTGGCGATGACATCCTGCTGGGATTCGAACATCACAGAGGCGTGACAGACATCATGACAGACTCGAAGATGACGTCGAACGTCATCTTCTCTACCTGAAGTCAGCAGTCTGTTCTCGAAGAGATCGACGACATCATCGGATCGCTGAAGAAGGCATCCGGGCTCGGGTTCGAGATCGAGATGCAGGCAGCAGCCCGTACGGGACTCGATCATGACCAGATGATCGACGGCACGCTGCAGATTGATGACGGCCTCGTCCACGCGGGTGTCGTCGAGATCGGACCATCCGATGGGCAGCGTTGAAATTCCGGCTGACGTTCCCGCCGGAACGAGATCGACGAGCAGATCGGCCAGATCGATCGTGTATCGAAGCCGTTCCGGGCGACTCCAGTCCGGCTGGTAGACGTTGTGCTTCACCCGATCGTCGTGGAAGTTTCCGTAGGGAAAACCATTGAGTGTGAATACCTGCACATTCATGTCTTCAAGTGATTCTCGAAGGCGTTCCGGTGTCTGTCGACGAGCATCGTCCAGTGATTGCCTGGAGAGCCAGAGGCCCACCGGAAGTGGGGCGTCCTCGGCCAGTTCGACCTGGATCAGGGAGGCGCATCGACCGAGCGTCTGCAGCATGCTTGACAGATCCGTTCCGGCATGGACGTTGGTGCAGTATCCGATCCGTCTTTCGTTGATCGGTTCAGTCATCGTCGGCCCGAAAGCGTGGTGATCTGGACAGGAACGTCTTGGGGTTGTCCCACGTGACTTTCCTGACCATGTCCTCCGAATGGCCTCGACGGCGCATCTCGATCCTCGCCTTTGGAACGGAGAGAGGGTCGCTGGGACCCCAGTCGCCTGCGGAATTCATCCACAGCCGTTCGGTGCCGTATGTCTCGAGAATGTCGACAGCACGTTGGGGAGTGCACTTGCTGTCTGGATAGAGGGTCATCCCCGCCCAGAAGCCGCGATCGAGGACTTCCGAAACCGTATGTTCCTCGACATGATCGATGAGGACACGATCAGGCTGCAGACCGGCATTGAAGATGGCATCCATGATCAGCCTGGTTCCCTTGAGCTTGTCCTCGAGATGAGGTGTGTGAACCAGAACGAGCTGATTCGTGCTCAGTGCCAGTTCGAGATGGGCTTCGAGAATCATCAGTTCGTTTCGACTGTTCTTGTTGAGGCCGATTTCACCGATGCCCAGGACGTTCGGGCAGTCCATGAAATCAGGAATGATGGACATGACCTCTTTCGCAAAGCCGGCATCCTCCGCCTCCTTGGGATTCACACAGAGCCAGCAGTGATGTCTGATGCCGTACTGGGCGGCCCGCTTGGGTTCGGTATCCGTCAGCTGCTTGTAGTAGTCGTAGAACCCCTGCGGGGAGCTGCGGTCGAAACCAGCCCAGAAGGCGGGTTCCGTGATGGCGACGCAACCGGCCATCGCCATGCGCTCGTAGTCGTCCGTCGTCCTGGAGACCATGTGGATATGTGGATCGATGTACTTCATTCGGGAGCCGGAGCGCCGAGCGCCCCCTTCATCGGTGCGGTTTGCAGTGGTTCGGATGAATGATCGCTGAGATGTTCGAGCACCCGACGTGTTCGATCGTTCTTGCCGTCATTGAGGATCTTGAGACATTCGTGAAGCGCTGTGATTCGAAAATCGACCCCAAGTCCCTCGTCATCCGCGTCCGAAGCCCGGTCGACTCGATCCAGGAATGCCGCCAGATCGATCAACTTCGCACGGTGCTCCATGAAGTAGGCATCGGCGATTTCCGCAGCGGTCATTGGACATGAATTACGTTCGGTCATGAACTTTGATTCTAGCGTCATGAATCGCCGGGGCGAGTTCAATGTCTCATGAATCAGCGGAGAGGATCCCGTTCACGGATTCGATGGCGTCCAGCATGATCGAGGAGTCGATCTCATGGAGTTCGACGAGGGCGCCGGGAGCGGTGATGGTGGGGATCGTCAGACATCCTCCCAGATGCTCACGGAATTCCTCTATTCCCTCCAGCACGACTTTTCCATCACTGAGACAGTCGGAGCAACTCAGGAAACCAAGAGAACGCAGGCACTCGAGGACTCTGCTGGAGATCTCCTGATCGAGTCGTCCTATCCTCACCGTGTAGTCGAGATCGATCGCCAGACCGATGGCGACGGCATCACCGTGAGGCATCCTCCACTGCGTGATCGCCTCGATCCTGTGAGCAGCCCAGTGTCCAAGATCGAGTGGTCTGGCGTGCTGGTTCTCGAACGGGTCCCCACCATGGACGATGTGATCCATGTGGAGTCTCGCCGAGGCCAGCATGACGGATTCCATGGTCTCCAGATCGCGAGCTCGGAGACGATCCGACGCCTGCTCGATGAAGTCGAGAAGTGGGGGATGCTTCAGCAGCGCGACTTTCACGGCTTCGCTCAGACCGCCTCTCCAATGCGCCTCGTCAAGACTGTCGAGCAATGAGAGGTCGTTGACGACAGCCAGTGGTGGGCTGAAGCTTCCCAGGAAATTCTTGACGCCAAACGCGTTGATTCCGTTCTTGACCCCAATGCCCGCATCGCCCTGAGCGAGTGTTGTCGACGGCATGCGAATCACACCGATGCCGCGATGGGAAGTCGCGGCCGCGAAACCAGCGGTATCCAGGACGGCTCCACCCCCGATGATCAGGACGATCGATCGACGGCAGACATGCTGGTCATTGATGGCGGCGGCTACGGTCTCGAACGAGTCCCATCCGTTCTTCGTCGATTCGCCCCCCGGAATGATCACCGGTGGTCCGCTTGGATGGATGCGGGCGGCATGTCCCTGCTGCCATCGATCGATCGAATCGATCAGATCCGGCCGGGCTTCCAGCAGTCCGGCATCGATCACCGTGCATAGACGCCGTTGGCCCTCGCCCTCGGGAAGAATCGAACTCAGGACATGGTTCCCCTCGGAGAAGGCTCCATGGGTGAACCGGATCTGGTGGGTCCATGGGATGGAAAAGGACCCGTCCACGGATTTCTCCAGGAGTCGATCGTCAAGCTGGATGTCGTGGTTCGAGGATCGTGATGACATGATTGAACTATACGTTCAGGAGGACTCGATGGTCGCCACCGAATCCGGGATGATCAAGCTCTTTTGTTCGACATCCTTCGATGAAGGTCCATGACGGTGACGTCATCGAAGAGCTGCTCCGACTGGACGCGTTCCGAGAGCTTGATCAATTCATCGCAGACTTCCTGGGCACTCATGTCTCCACGCTGATCGAGGAATCGTTCGATTCCAGCGGTATCAATCATCACTCCATCATCACCATGAGCCTCGCTGAGACCGTCCGTGTAGAGAACGAAGTGATCGCCGGGATTCACCTGAAGGGTGTTCTGTGTCCATTCCGCCTCGGGAAGCGTGCCCAGAATGGTGCCCGTGGCGTCCGCCACAAGTTTCGAATCATTGTCCAGCGACTTGAGTATGGCGGCATGATGACCTGCATTCGCATAGCGGAGAATGCCGGTATCGATGTTGTAGACACCGAGGAAAAGCGTGATGAAGAGTCCCTGTTGATTATCCTCTATGAGGCTGTCGTTGACTTTTTTGAGTATGCGATCAGGACTTCGTTCGCGGCCGGCGACCATTCTGATGGTCGTTCTGGAGACCCCCATGAACATCGCCGCAGGTATGCCCTTGCCGGAGACGTCTCCAAGCATGAATGCCATGTGCTTGTCATCCATGATCCAGTAGTCGTAGAAGTCGCCCCCGACGTGACGAGCGGCTCGATTGATGGCGGCGATCTCGAAGTCGACCGGATGGGGAAATTCGGGAGGCAGATCGGGTTGAAGCGATTGCTGGATGTCCCGGGCGATGTCCAGTTCCCTGTCGACGGCGATCCGATCAGCTTCCGACTTGGCCAGATCATCCAGATTTCTGGCAAGGGATTCGACCATGAGATTGAATCCCTCCCCCAACCTGGTGATCTCATCCTTTCCACGACCCGGTTCCACACGGATGCTCAGATCGCCCGTGCGGGCGACTTCCATCGCGGCATTCAATCGTCTGATGCGTCTTGTGAGCAGCCATGCGCTACCCAGCAGGCAGATGAGAATCAGAAAGATGCCACCCAGCCTGTAGAGCGTGTCTCTCTGCATCAGGGAATAGACGGGTTCGAGGAGGGTGGACTCGGGTATGGCATCGATCATCAGCCATTTGGGTTCAGTCATCACCGACCAAGCGATCCAGTAGTTCTTTCCCTGGAATGAGATCGGCACAGGCTTCGAATTCGATTTCTTGCCGAGTTTTCGATCGGCCGTGATCTGACTCATGAATTCATTGAAGGCTTTGGTGTCATCGGGAAAATCCTGGGTGTCATCGGGATTGAGGACTCCCCTGAGTGGATTGCCCATGTGTTCGTTCTTGGTGCTGGCGAGAACGATCCATGCGTTGTTCACGATCGCGAATCGACTCGAACTCATGGATGATCGGACCGCTTCACCTTGAAGCTTCATGAGTGGGAAACTCACGATGATCAGCCCGGTGGTCTTTCCATCGACGACGATCGGCTGCAGAAGCGCCGCATCATGGGCCAGTCCATCCGACGAGCGAATCGGTCCCAGCCATCTTCCAGCGCCCTGCTCCAGGGATTCATAGTCGTTGACGAGACGTCTGGCCATCTCATCGGTGAATGGAGTGGTCTGGGTTCGCCCGTCCTCGCGGATCATGGAGATGCCCTCGAGTCTTCCGGCCGAGGGGTCTCCCCAGGCGATGGCCGCCGATCCGATGAGCATTTCGGTCTTGATCAGATCACTCAACAGTTCAGCCTGCAGCTGACGCGTACCCTTTGGATTCAGTGCGGCATAACCGGCGAGTGACCGGGTTGCGGTGCCGATCAGGATGAGTCTCTCATCGAGGGAGTTGGCGATCAGTTCCACGGAGACCTTGGCTCTGAGCGAACCTTCCCGTTCGACCATCCCGATCATGGAGCGGTACTGCATGTACCCGACGAACAGGTACACCATGATCAGCGGTATGCCGACCACAAGAATGAACTTCAGGATGATGTTGAGTTTCAAGGTGTATCCGTGATCCGGAAGATCCGGTTGCCGATGTCGATCTGTCCGAACATGTCGGTGGATTCCACTTCGACCACATGTCCGCCGGGTTCGAGTCCGGGGGGCAGGTCGGCGACCCAGATGTGCGGCGATGATTTCGGCTTGGGAAGTGAAATCGCGTTGGGGTTCTCGTTCAACGACTCGTTCACCACGGCCATCTCATAGTACGGGTCCGGCCGCTTGCTGTGAATCATGGGAATCCAATTCCCGTCATCGATGCGCATCCGCACGGTCGACCTCGATGATCCGGCCCAGACATTGGCGACGACCTCGGTCCTGGTCACCTGTTCGACGGGGATCGACCCGGGCAGGAAGACGTGCATCTGCTGGGAAGGGTCCATCTTCGCGGGCATGAATCGAAGCGAGTAGTCGAAATCGGTGATGTTCAGAACCATGCATCCGTTGGGGGCGCCGCATTGCATCATGGAGTGGGGGATGCCGTATTCATCGGGTTCGCCTCGCCACCAGCTTCCGCAGGCGGTTCCGTTTATCAGGTGATGGAGTGGTTCCCGGCGACCGGTGTCTTCGGGAAACTCCATGAACTCATGCCTCTGCATGTGGTAGTGCGCCGTCACGGCAAGGACATTGGGACGATCGGCGATCAGGCGGAGCAGGTCGTCTGCGTTTCGCACGCCGGAGAGTGGGATATGCATCAGGAGCACCACGAGCGTCTCCTTGCCGATCTCCTTCAGATCCGCTTCCACGAAGGTCAGGATGTCCTCGGTCAACGCTCCGTGGTACGAATTGTCGCCGTCGTAGACCACATCGTCGATGACGATGAAATGGGCCGTCCCCCAGTCGAAGGAATAGGTCGGCGGGCCATACAGACGCTGCCAGGTCTCGTCGGACTGTCGATCGTTCTCGGCCTTGAAGTTGATGTCGTGGTTGCCATGGACGTTGAACCATGGGATTCCCATGCGGCCGACGACCATGTTGTGCGCCGGCAGGACATTCAGGTCATCGAAGGCCAGGTCACCGAGGCCCACACCGAATGCGGCATCGCCTCCGACCATCGGTTCGATGACGTCCCTGGCCAGATAGTCCACCTCCTTGAGGTTCCTTGATTGGGGATCCCCCAGAAGTATGGCCGAGAACGGCGAGGATTCGGGATGGCGATGCAACGGGAAATTGATCGCGCCGGGTTCGTTCGGAGTCGGCTCGACCCCTCGATACTTCAGTCCATCGGGTGACCCATCGGGATTGTGAACATAGAAGAACTGCGGCAGCCCGTTTTCATCGAGCGGTGAGATCCAGTTGCGGGGCTTGATCACGAAGATGGTGTCATCGGGTCCGGCCGGTAGATGCCATCTGCCACGAACATCGGTCATGATGATGTCTCGACCGTTCGACACTCGAACACGTGCGAGACCCTTCTCTCGCTCGTCACGCACTCCGTTGCTGTTGACATCCTCGAAGACAATCCCTTCCAGCATCTGCTGGCCATTTTCCGGTTTCGCCTCGGTTCTCGCGCAGGCCGTGAACAGCGTGCCGAGGATGATGACCATGGTCAGGGAGCGCCATGGGGCCACTATCGGGGAAAATCGTGTACTTACCATTCCCGAAGAGTAGCCGCGAATTCGACTGGCTGCGATCATGATCCGAGACCACCAATCCGGTCAGCTTCAACAGGAGACCACCATGAACCAGCTTGAACAACGTCTAGCCGCTCTCGAAGCGTCTCGAACCCGATTTCGTTGGCTGAGCCTGCTGCTCATGCTGCTGCTGCCGGTGGCGGGACTGCTTGCCGGAGCTAGTTTCCAGAACGATCTGAAAAATGGTCGTGAAGCAGTCGCCGCGAGGGTTGTGACCCGTTCGCTGGTGGTGGTCGATGAGCAGAATCGGCCTCGTATCGATCTGGGTTACGACGAGGCCATCGGCCCCCACGTCTTCCTTCGTGATGAACGAGGGCTTCCCATGCTCGCATTGTCTGCACCGCGCGAGTCCGGAGTAGTGGCCATTCTGGATTCGGATGGGCATGCGATCGCGATGCTTTCCGGGAGTGGATCAGGGGATGGTCACTTGAAGCTGTCGGATGCGCAGGGGAAGACAATGGCCAGAATCGGTCTATGGGCCGGTCAGGACAAGCCCGGCATCGAGTTCTATCCCACCGAAGTGGAAGTGAAGGACTGATTCGGCTCAGTTGATCTTCTTGTACGCCTCCAGGCCCGCTCCGAGGATCTTCACACATCGTTCAATCACTTCCTTCTCGAGAACGTAGGCCATTCGGACCTCGTTGCGACCCAGTCCAGGTGTGCTGTAGAACCCTGCCAGAGGAGCCACGCAGAGCGTCTCGCCATCGATGTCGAAATCGCTGACCAGCCATTTCGCGAAGTGATCGGCATCGTCCACAGGCAGAGGAACGGCCAGATAGAACGCTCCCTTGGGTGGCTGCACATCAATACCGATGTCCTGGAGGCCAGAGACGAGTGCGTCTCTTCTGCCCTTGTATTCAGTCACCACGTCATGGAAATAGTTCTCTGGCGTATCCAGTGCCGCCATGCCAGCGTACTGATCGACGGTCGCCGGAGAGAGACGTGCCTGGCCGAAGTGCAGAGCGGCCTTCCTGAGTTCCCGATTACGAGTGACCAGGCAGCCGATCCTCGCGCCACAGGCGCTGAACCTCTTGGAGACCGAGTCGATGATGACGGCCTGTTCATGGGCGCCCGGCACCGCCAGCAGCGATGGCGCAAGTGTCCCAAGCGGTGCGTCATAGATGAATTCTCTGTAGACCTCGTCACATATGAAGAACAGGCCGTGACGTTTGCAGATGTCGGCTATCTTCACGAGATCCTCATGGGAAAGCACTACACCGGTGGGATTTCCCGGCGTCGGCAGTACCAGGGCGCGGGTCTTGCCGGTGATGGCCTCTTCGATCTTGGCGGGATCGATCCTGTACTCGTCATCCGCGTGGGTGGTCACAGGCGACGTCTCGATGCCGAGCATGTGTGCGTACCCGTGATAGTTGGTGTAGTAGGGTTCGCAGACCAGGACCTCATCTCCCGGATCGGTCACTGAAGCCATTGCAAAGAGAAGTGCCTCGGAGCCTCCGACGGTGACCACGATGTCTTCTGCCGTGATGGGCGGCTGATCACCGATCAATCGGCTGTAGTACTTCGATGCCAGCCCTTCGCGATAGTCCTGGAAGCCGTCACTGGGAGCGTAGGCAAGGACTTTTTCGTCATAGTTCTGGTAGGCCTCGATCATTCCACGGGGCGTGGCGATGTCCGGTTGGCCGATATTCATGAAATGAACATGTTTTCCCGTTGCCTGGGCATCTCTGGCGATCGATTCCAGAGCTCTGATCGGGGAGGCGGGGGCTTCGAGACCTCGTCGAGAGAGTGTGGTGGCGGTCATGGGAAATACGCTCCTGTGGGGGACGGGACCAGGGGGGGGATGATTCGGAATCCTACCAATATAAGCCTTCAGGACCCTGAAGCAGGCTCAGCCAGATGAGATCGCTATACTCTTCGAATTCCTCCTCCACGGGAGAAATCGTCCGAAAAGAACTGTTCCATTGACCTCAAGCTAACACGAGGCCGTGACCATGATCCGATCATTCAAGCTCATCTCCACATTCATCGTTATCTCATGCGTCGCCGGTACGGCGATGGCCCAGCCCATCGGCTCGCCCGAAATGAACGGCCCGGACTCTCCTCAGCGGGACATGGTCGCTCTTGAGACCATGAACAATGCTGCCGCCGACAACCTTCGCAAGAGCAATCTTCGCATTGCCCAGATGAAGGAATACATGCAGGTACAGGGGATTCTCGCCGACTATCAGGCGGGCGTGCATGGCGATTCGAATGCCGACGGCAAGATCGATTCAGACGATCTCTCCGGCAGCCTTTCATTCGATCAGGCCTACAACGTGGCCAAGATGCATGACACGACCATCGCCCATGAACAGGCGACCGTCACCCCGGAGCAGCGTCGGGTCGATGCCTACAAGACCGTGGTCCAGACCACCTGGAAGGAACTCCACGCCAAGATGGCCGAGGTTCACAGCATGTCTGAATTCCTCCATGCCAAAGGCAAGTTCGACGACTATCAGCAGTGGGCACTGGTCAAGAACGCCGATTCCAGCAAGGGCAGGATCGCTGAGATGGCGGCCAAGTCGAAGGCTGCGGTGGATGCTCGAGCCAAGATGGATGCCAAGTCCAAGGAAGCGATCGCCGCCAAGTACGCCGCCATCAAGAAGCAGCACGAGAAGTACTGCAAGACTGCATGGCAGCACTACAAGTTCAACCAGGAAATCTACAATCAGCGACTGAAGTACAACGAGAAGTATGCCAACGGCCATTACAACGGCTATGACGACGGCTACGGCGACGTTGGCTTCGGCGGCTGGTAGTCCCAGGAACCACAAGATGTATCGATACACCGTTTCCGCTGAGTTCGCGACTCCTGCGACTGCAGCCGAGTGGCTGCATTGGCTCAAGGATGGCCACATCCATGAGGTGCTGGAATGCGGTGCAACATCAGCCGAGATCGTCCGACTGGACGATGCCGTGACAGCCTACGAAATCCGGTATGTCTTTCCTGATCGGGAAACCTATCTCGACTACCGCGACAACCACGCCCCTCGCCTTCAGGCGGAGGGATTGGAGCGGTTTCCAGACAGCAGCGGAGTTCAGTACGAACGCTCCACGGGACTCATCGAAGCCACTTTTCCAGAGGCTTGAGAAACGCAACCTTGTCGGGCCTGATCAGGAACGCTTGTCGCGTGTGATCTCCGCGTAGGCGTTGTGGTTGTGGATCGATTCGAAGTTCTCGCTCTTCACGTGGTACCAGGAGATTCTCTCGTCGTCATCGAGCCGTATGGCCAGATCTCGAACGATGTCCTCGACGAACTTCGGGTTCTCGAAGGCCTGCTCCGTCACGAGCTTCTCGTCGGGACGCTTGAGCACGGAGTAGACGGGACAGCTTGCGGCAGACTCGATGTGCTCGACGAGCTCCTCGATCCAGATCATGCTGTTGAATCGGATTTCCGCCGTTATCAGGCATCGCTGGTTGTGGGCGCCGTAGGCGGATATTTCCTTCGAGCAGGGGCACAGGCTTGTAGCGGCCGCCCCCACACTCATGACGAAGTCCTGTCCGTTCTTGTTGGCCTCGCAGCGGAATTCGCACTGGTAATCCATCAGACCCGGAAGTCCGGTGACAGGTGCCTTCTTCATTATGAAGTAGGGGAAGTTCATCTCGACATGGGCATCCGCTGCATCGAGATTGTCGCAGAGCTCGTGAGAGAGTTGGATGATCCGATCAGGCTGGAGATTCTCCCGATACTCATTGATCGTCTCGAGGAACCGACTCATGTGGGTGCCCTTCCGATCAGCCGGAAGTGAGACGTACATGTTGATTCCAGCGACCGTTTCCACAGACCGTCCATCCATCGTGGACAGCGTGATGGGGTGCTTGATCTCCTTGACTCCGACCTTGTCGATGGCGACTCGGCGGCGGTCCGGTTCGCTCTGGATATCCGGCATCGTTTCGTGAGTCTGGGAGTTCGGTGCGCTCGTCATTGCTTGCTACCTGTGGTTGGGGCCTTGAGGAGTACAGAATGGCTCTTTTTGCCAGAGCAGCAGTGTATACCCATCGAGACCCGGAGAACAGGACATTTCAGCATCTCAGCAGTGTTTCAGTGCCCTCGAATAGCCTTATTAAGGGCTTCCGGACCCTGGCAGATTGTGAACACCCGATCAAGCTTCAGAAAGCCCATCGCCTCCTCCAGGAGTGTGGAAAGGTTGGCCAGCACCAGTTTCTGCCTGTTGTTCGAGAGACGTTTGTGAATCACGATCAGGGCACCGATGG
>CESO01134927.1_pt1 | contig 17904 bp, 9 predicted proteins | sample 356341 | NCBI WGS metagenome assembly CESO01 (sample SAMEA2621812, study PRJEB7988) | marine metagenome | biome: marine biome (ENVO:00000447); feature: deep chlorophyll maximum layer (ENVO:xxxxxxxx); material: "saline water (ENVO:00002010), including plankton (ENVO:xxxxxxxx)" | depth 35 m
GGCAGCAGATGTTGAAGAAGCTGCTGTAACAGCAGAAGAACCAGCCGCGGCCGCTGAAGAAACAGAAGCATCTAATAATACTGAAGAAGATAACGAAACCGACAATTCATCAGATGAAGAATCAAACACAGATACCGAAGAAACAAAAGAACTCGTTGACAAAATGATTAAGACAGTCCCAGAAATATCGCAAAAACTGATAGAAGAATTAATGGAAACTATTTACAATACCTATAATAAAAAATATGCGAAATAACCAGAAACGACAAACTGATTATCATACCCTTAATATATTTGTAAATTAAGTATAAATATATTAAGTTTTCTTGATTTCTCCATGCATTTTAAAGCATTTAACCTTTCCTACTTTATGTTGGTCTGTGATTGTAATGTTTTCTTCGGATACTTCAGCATATTCATTTTGGAAAAATGCTTTGGAGTCAATAATCGCTTGATAACCATCTTCATATGTAGTTAATATACTACCAAAATAATTACTACTTATATCAGTATTACTTGATGGATATGTAACACAATTATCATTATTAATAATTTGTTCATTGTATGTTGTAAAAAAAGCATTTGATACATCTGTTGTTTGATAATAATCAAAATAACCTTTTGTCATTGCCATTAATGTGGAATGGTTTGCTGTTTGTGACAACTTTCCACCTTTCACTTTATGCACCTTTGACTTGGAATTATTAATATCACAAAACAGTTGCTTATTTTTTTTGGAATTTATATAATCGTTTGATGTCATATTATCATCTAAGATTGCTGGATTTTTAAAACTTCCACTCATAATTAGTATATTATAAGAAAATATTTAATTAAATAAGATTAGATTAAATAGGATTAAATAAGATTAGATTAAATAAGATAATTATCAATAATTTATTATATAATAATTTATTATATGGACTTTTGCCTACAAATAGATGAATATTCTAAAAGTGATTTATATGATATATTTGAATTAAAAGAAGAACAAGTAAATCAATTAAACATTCATCATAAATGTTTAAATTATATTAATGAAATCGAATCCAACCAAAATATAGAATTGGGAGAGAAAGCACCCTTAGTCGACTTTCTTAAAAAGGCAATGAATAAATTAATAACCATCAACAGCCAATCTGATATTACGCAGCAAGAATTCACAGAAAATTTAGAAAAAAGCAATACATATCATGGTGAACATTTTTTAATTAAAAAAAACCCAAAACAAGGCTTAACTTCCAAAATAAATCCAATCAATCGCGAAAAAACAGCCGCCGTATTAAATATTAATACCATGTTTCGAAACGATTATTACAATACTAAATCATCTAATTTTAACATCGATTTAAACAACACACTTCAAAATGTTACTTCGATGACACTTCAATCCGCCGAAATACCCGACTTATACTACACCTTTTCCAGCATAAATAAAACAAACGAATTTACAATAGAATTATTTGATGTAAGTAGTAATAATGCTGATAACGCAAATATTAGTAACGATGTTACGGTAATCAACCAAAGTAAGCATGTGATTAAAATTAAAGACGGTATTTATACTCCCAACACATTAATGCGGTATTTAAATGAATATGTTTTCAATGATACCAGTAACAACCGGTTAAGTCGCATTGGTGCTTATTATGATGAGGTTACTAAAAAATTTAATTTAGTAAGGGATATTCGTGGAACCAGTAATGGTGGTATACCTGTAACCAATTTAGATGGTGATTTGGTTGAATTGCGATTTAATATTGACTGGCGAATTAGTGATGAACCAAACCGACCCATACAAATGAATATGGGGTGGATGTTAGGTTATAGAAAACAATATTATAATTATGCAACTGATTATGTGACTCGTTCGGAAGCCAATACAACAACCGTTCAAGGTTATTCGCCCGAAGGAATGTTTAACACGGAAGGCAGTCGGTATTTGTTTTTGGCAATTGATGATTACAACAAAAATTATTCACAAACCATTTTCTCTCCCTTTCAAGAATCCGTTTTTACAAATAATACCATTTTGGCTAAATTGGTTAAAACCAGCGATGGAAATTATAATTATGTAAATCCAGATGTTGAAAACAATTACATAAGAAAATACTTTGGACCTGTTAATATCAACAAACTGAAAATCACCATATTAGATGAGTTGGGAAGAGTTGTTGATTTTAATAATACCGATTATTCGGTTTCTTTGCGAATTGAACAGCTATATAACTTAAATTCGCAAAATGCTTAATAAAAACACTAATAAATAACTAGTGTTTTATTAATAAAAACGGAAGGGTTGGGGTTGGATAGTTACCAAATAGTTAAGTTACTAAATTATACATATTATTATTTAAAACTGCGATCAATATTAAATAATATACAATGCTAATTCCAACTTTAATTGTTTGTGGTTTTTTTTTGATATTTGGTATTATTGGCGCCGCTTCAATATATGCTTCTCGTTGATTTAATAAAAAGTGTTTGGGGGGGGAGGAGGGGAGAGAAGTTTTCTTTTTTTATTTATTTTCTTTTTGTTTCTTTTTATGTAATATTGTTTTTATTATGCATGTAATTTATTTATAAATTACATACTCAAGACACAGTAAACTGGATATTTACTAGGAAATCCATATACTCTGTTTCCAACGCGATGATCTTTTCCAATGGATAATTCTGTAACGCCTTCTTCGAGTAATAAATACACGGTGCGTTCATGTTCGATGTTACCGGATTCATCGCATAATGTAATGCTTTTTGGAATAATGGTTTCCAATAATCGTATGTTTACCAAATTAACAACGGACAACTTAAATGTGCTTGCACTATCGACTGGTGTGTTCGCCTCAACACATGCATCATTGATTTGTGATATATTTTCATCAGCCGTTTCTGAGTTGAGCTGTTCATTATATTGTTCTTCATTTAATTCACTTCCTCCATACTGAGATAGTTCATCGACTATTTCTTCTTCTTCATCGTCCGTTGTATCTGAAGTCCAGTTTGATATTTCATCTTTGTCATTTTGTTGAGATGATTCGTTGTCATCTATTTCCAACTCATCTAAATCATCCACTAAATCATCCACTAAATCGTCCACTAAATCATCCAGAGTGATTTCTTCTTCACTGGCTTCTTCTTCGTGGGGAGTTTCCGCATTTTCTTGCGAAACACTACCTGCTTGTGTATCAGTATCAACAATATTCTTGTCGTTTGTTTGACTTTCTATTTCTACTTGAGTTTCAGTAGCAGATGCCTGCGTTGCTTGTTTCGGCTGTTTTTTCTTGCGCTTTGACTCACTTAGTCCATTAGGAAACAATTCCTGAAACTTTGCATTTCCTTCTTCAGTCCAATTCTTTTCATTTTTCTTATACACCTGGCGAGTTTCTTTGTGTATAGCAACACGCAATTCAGCGCCATTTGCTCCTTTTATTTCAATACCACGCTGAGTGTATGTCTTTGTATCACTAAGACGCAGTTTCTCTTTTTTCTCTTTTTTCTCTTTTTTCTCGTTTTTTTCTTTTTTTGCCGCCTTACCTGAAAATTCACCAATAGTATATCCGTTGCTTTCTTCCATCACTACAAAATAAGCATCGCCATTATTTAATTTGATACTTACTTTGCGCCCTTCTGATTTACCGTTATGCAACCATTTAAACGAAACTTCGCAATTATCTGGTCCATTGTATATTGAAAAGCACGCAGGATTTACTTGATAATTTAAATGCTGTCTTTGAATAGACAATGTTTCAATACAGAAGTCGTTGTCTAAACAAGCGTCGATTTGTCCGTTGATGTGTGATACAATATCCGAAACATCGCCTTCCAAATCACTTACCGAAAATTGCTTTTCACTTTCCATCGTAGTAATCGTGTGCGCAATAATGTCGATAAAGTCTTTTCCGTATTTTTTCAAAACCACCACGCTGGCTTGTTTTTTTTCTTTGTTTTCTTTCATTTCAACTGTATTAATTTCATACATATAATGCTCGTTAAGAGCAACAGTTAACTTGCTTAGCTGAGCGTGTGGGATTGATTGAGTAGAATAAAGATTGATTTGTTGTTTGGATTGCATTGTTGGATTAATTTGCGATTTGTTGTCTTGTAACCTTTTGATATGGTTGTATAATATTTGATTGTGGTGAATTGATTGCTGAACGAATCTATAAGTACCAAAATGATATCAATTTTAAATGATTTATTAAAATAATTCACACATATTATGTGATTGTTTACAATAATGTTATTTATAAATCCACCATTTGGTAATTATTTAAATGTTCCAAATACTGTGTCTATACGAGGTAGTTATACATTAAACCCCCGGAAAGGGCTGATATTGCAGATATTTAAAACACTTCGCTATTCATTTGCATGTGGAGGATGGGTAAACAAGATTGGATTAAGAAATAAGGGGGTTGATTATGCAATTAAAACATATAAAAAGGGAGAGATAATCAGCATCGCAATATTGCACCAAGAAGATATTGATAAGTTATTATACAAACTCCCAGAAGATATGGATATAGAATTAAATGTTAGTTGCCCTAATACCGAAAAATCAGTGGTAGAAAATGGTCTGTCGCAATTCATCAATGATAAAAGATCGTGGTGTATAATTAAATTAAGTCCAGTATGTGAAACCGCATTAATTGACAAATACTATAAAGAAGGCTTTCGGCAATTTCATTGTAGTAATACATTGCCAGTTAAATATGGTGGATTGTCGGGTGAATCACTTATACCATATACAAGCCGTTTAATTCAATACATAAAACGGAATTATGACGATACTGTTGTAATCGCCGGCGGCGGCGTGAAAACAATTGAACAAGCCAGAAAATATGAAAAATTAGGGGCCGATCATATTTCTGCATCTACCCTATTTTTTAATCCGATCACTTCCTGGATTTTCCTGAAAAAATATTTATCGTAAAATACATAAAATGGACGAAAAAAAGGCACCCAAAAAGGTTCCAAAAAAGGTTCCAAAAAAGGTTCCAAAAAAGGCTCCCATCGAACGATTTTTTTACTAAAAGTTTTTCAAAAATCGAAAATGGACAATTTCAAAATGTCCAAATCGCGAAATTGAAAAAACTTTTCAACAAAAAATCGTTCGATGGGAACCTTTTTTGGAACCTTTTTTTTTATGGTCTCACTTGAAAAGTGACAAAAAATGATTTTTAAACGAGTTGTGGTTTGTAGGTAAAAAAACGGCCATTTTCGGAAAAAAAAGGCACTATTGGGGAAAAATGGCCAAAATGAAAAAAAGGCTCCCATCGAACGATTTTTTTCAAAAATTTTGCCCATTTTTGACAAAAATTTTCGAAATTTTTAAAAAGTGGGGAAAAACGTAGAAAAAAGTGTTAAAAAGTGTTAAAAAAGTGTTAAAAATTTTTTCCCACTTTTTAAATGAATACGCATCATAAAATTATAAAAAAGAGAAAAATGTGAAACCATAAGAATTTTTTGCAAAACGTAGAAAAAACGTAGAAAAAAGTGTTAAAAAAGTGTTAAATTTGGCTGATTTTTGCAAATTTTGACAAAAAAATCAGTGATTTTCGAAAAAAAGGCACCCATCGAACAGAAACATTTTTTCGATGGGAACCTTTTTTGGAACCTTTTTTGGAACCTTTTTTTCAGGATTTTCCATTTTCTTGAAAACAGTGCCTTTTTTTGGGAAAAATATTACATTTTTCGCCTTTTAATTTTTATTATTTCAATAGATATTAAAATAAATAATTTAGTATATATAATTGTAGAAAAATGGAGAAAAAAGTGTTAAAAAGTGTTAAAAGTAAAAATAAGTTTTATTGTTCGTTATGTGACTATACTGCCTCACAAAAATCGCATTATAAAAAACACATTGCGACCAAAAAACATTTAAGAATGATGGAGAGAAATGGGGAAAAAAGTGTTAAAAAAGTGTTAAAATGTGTTACAACAGTATATGAGTGTGAAATATGTAATAAACAATACAAAGACAGAAGTGGTCTTCGTTATCATAAAAAGAAAGGATGTATTGGTAAGACAATCGATGATTTAAACGCAACGACACCAAATAACACCGATATAAAGATAAATGATTTGTCGAATAAAGTGTCTAAGTTAGCAAATTCTATTCATGAAGTAGTTGACAGTGGTATATTAGGACCAAAACAAGTAATAACAAACAATAATATTTCAATTAATTTTTTCTTGGATAAATATTGTAATCACGCGCAAAGTCTTCAAGATTTTGTGGAAAACATATCATTTAAATTAAACGATATATTAAACGAAAATGAAATGATTGATAACTTTATATCTAAAAAAGTGCTGAAAGATTTGCAAGATATACCTATTACAGAGCGACCGATACATTGCACCGATCAAAAACGGCGAAATTTTATGGTTAAAGATAAAAATGAAGGATGGGTAAAAGATAGCGTAGATACAAATGGGTCATTAAGTATGCAAGTAAACAACTTACATAACAAAGCATATATTAATTTTTATAGTGAATACGATAAAGAAAACCCGCTGCCACATAATCCAGATGATGAAACTCTTAAATGCGAAATAGCATCTAAATTATTAAATTATGATAAAAAGGAGATTGTTAATAATATAGCGAAAACAGTAGACATTAAAAGTATATTAGAAATACCAACCACAATAGAAGATGGTGATATAACTAACAACAATGATGCATAAAATAAAAAACTAAGGTTATTTTTTATTTTATTTATTTTTTATTGTATTTATTTTAGTGCAATCATTACATATATCCTTTCCAATTATTCAGAATTTTCAAATTCTATCTACCGTCAAAATAGACATTCGTTAGGGTGTCGGACAGACCGCCGGGCCACGATTCACGACGCTGTCGGTTTGTATCTATGTGAATGCGTTTGTTTAAATCTAATTCAGCGCGGGTTTCCATTTCAATATCGTCATCTTGTGCTAATATTGTATCTCCCCACCCAATTACTTCTTCATCTGCGTTGGTAATGTTAACACTCAAATCATTTTTTATTATATTAGTATCCATCGTTCGCAATCGATTCATTTCTAATTTAATAAATGGCGTGATTGAATCGTGCCACTTTATTAGACCGACTGAATTAACGATATATCTTATATTCGCCTTTTCTTTAGCTTGTTTATTTACCTTTTTAATAGAATCGCGCCATTTTTTGCGTGCCAATGAAATTTCATGTTTCATCCGCTTATCATGTTTTTTCTTCCATTTATTTGTATCCTTTAAATATGTTTCCATTTCATCCAATATATTATTTCTATCTGAAAGTTCGGCTTCTACAATGTTTAACTCTCTAGCTGAGAATTTTAAATCGTGTTTCACACGCTCAACGGACTCAGTAAGAGAATCGAGTTCTCGGCGTTTCTCAGCCATAATACGATCATAATATTCTAAACTACCTCGTAATATCTGCAATCGTTCTCGAGATACACCGTTCAATCTGTATATCGTGTCTGCCAATTTACTATCTCTTGAAAATATATCACTACGACACATCGGACACGTGTTTTTTCCCTTAACATCCGTCCATTTGTAATAACAAGATGCACACATATGATGTCCACACTTAGACATACAACATGTGTTTTTAACAGATGTAGGTGTATAGCATATCGGACATTCGCTGATTGCTTGGCTAACGATGTATTCCATCTTATCTGACATTTCCTTTAACTTCGCAGTGTTTTTATCGTTTATTTCCGCATTTTCGTTTTGCAACTTTAATACAGAAGTGATATCTTTTACTTTTCCAGTTAATTGCTCCATATCATTAATTGCTTTGTCCATGTTTAATTGATATGTGTTAGTGTTTGTAATAGTAGTGGAATGATAGATTATTTGCTTGTTATCTACTTTAACAAGTACTATTTTATAATCAATTTTTATAATCAATTTTAATAATGTATTAAAGTTGATTATGTTATAAAAAATCGTGTTTAGTTTACTTGTTTTTATAGTTTATTTTATAATTGCACATCTATATTGTGCTTATACATACATACCAAATGGAGGTGCACTCATACTATCATTTTTCTTTATTAAATTAGTTACATTTGATACAGTAACAGTATGAGGGAATTCAACCTTGAATGACTTCTCATTATCAAACAATTGTGTATCTTCATCCATAAGTCTATATAGATTTAACTTGGTATATATTATTTCCAATGCTCTCTTTAAATTTCTAACACCCTTTTCACCTTCTGTATAATTAGATATAATATGTGTCAAAGTTTCTTCTGGAAATATGATGTCTTCCTTTTTAAAATTCACATTTTTAATAATAGATGGTATCAAGTAGTTGTTGGCAATTGTAATCTTTTCTTTATTATTGTATCCCTTAGTTCTGATTTTATACATTCTATCCAGCAAGATTTTATTTACCTTTGATTCATCATTATAACTAAATATAAACAATACCTTGCTTAAATCAAAGTCGATACTGGAAAAGTATTTATCATGGAACTGTGTGTTTTGTGTTAAATCCGTCAAGTGAGTTAATATACCTGCGATTTCTTCACCCTTGGGGGTATTACTGATTTTATCCAACTCATCAAAATATATAACCGGATTCATACATTTACTGTTCAACAATATATCTACAATTTTACCCCAAGAACTACCTTCATATGTATATGAATGTCCTTCTAGAAAACTACTGTCTGTTGCACCACCCAATGCCAGAAAAGCAAATGGACGGTTCAATATTTTACTAATCCCTTCTTTTACCAATGTGGTTTTACCTGTTCCCATAGGACCTTGAATAGCAATAGCATTACCAACACTATTCGGATTTGAAATCCATTGTCCAACGATTTGCATGATCTGCATTTTGGCATCGTCCAATCCATAGACGGCTCCATCAAGCGACTCTTTTGCTTCCAACATAAATTTTTTACATTTCTCAGGTCCATCGTCCATCTTAATAGGTAAGCTTCTAGTAACATTAAACGGTATCTTCATAAATGTATCCACCCATTGTTTAATTTTATAGTATTCACCGCTTCCAGGATCCATGTGGTTTAAACTATTAATCTTTTTAATAGCGGATGATTTATATTCTACTGGAATATCAGATTCTATTAACTGTAAACGATATGGCGTTTCAACCTTATCATATTCGCTTAAATCTTTCATTTTCTTTAAAACCAATTTTTGTTGTTCTGGCTTTAAACCACTGAAATATTTATAATCGTTGACAGGAGTGCTTGTTTTTAAAAGTGTTTTAAACTTTGATAAGTTTTTACTTTTTCTTTTTTTATCTTCCTTTTTTTGATCTTTTTCATTTTTCTTTTCCAATGCATTCATCATACTTTCTATCTTTTTATCAAACGCTTTCTTGCCTTTTTTCTTTGTCTTTGACAATTTCTTCATTTCTTCTATCAACTCTTCGTATTCGTGAGTTTCTTTATTAACCGATTTCATTCTTGTAGATGGAACTTCTAATACATCTTCATAATCCTTGTTATTTAGTCGTATATCATATGTAACTTCCATTTTCTTTGAAGAATGGTTTTTATAACGATTTACTTTTATAACCTTGCCTTTATAAAAGCCGTCCCAGTCTTTCATTTTAACCATGACGGTTTCACCCTTTTTAAACTTAGTATCATTTTTTGATTTGTTTTTAGAACCTTTCTTTTCTTTACTTTTACCCGATTTGTCATCATTATCATCATCTTCTTCTTCACTGTCCTCACTAGTAATATATTCCTCAATATCGTCATATTCATCGCCATATTCATCGCCATTTTCCATAAAATCACCAAATGACATTGATGGTCCCATCATCATTTGACCCAAACCATCTTCTTCACCACCATCTCCATTACCAGTGGTAAATATAATATTAAATTTCATATTTCCATCTTTTAACATAGCCAATTCATCGTCATCTAATTCTTCGTCCTCATTTTCTGGAAAATATTCACTATCACTATCGTCTTCATCGGATGACGACGCTGTCTCCCATTCTGAACCACTATCTTCTTCATCTTCTTCTTCAACCCATTCAGTTTCATCTTCTTCTTCACATTCAGTTTCACTTTCTTCTTCCGTTTCTTCTTCACTTTCAGATACATTTTTTTTCTTTGCGGCTGCCTTTCTTTTTGCTGCTGGTTTTTTCTTATTTAAACACGGTTTAATTCCCTTTTTAGACTTTGACTTTACCTTAGACAATACTTTGTTTTCGTATTTACCTTTTTTCAACTTTTCAAACGAACGACGCAGTTTAGATGATTTTTTATCTTCACGATCTGAATCATCTCCATGTTCTGACAACTTGCCTTTTTTTGTTTTCTTTTTTGATTTCGATTTTTTATTTGCTTCCTTAATCGTTTTCTCCTTTTCTTGTTTTTTAAATTGCTTGATTTTTTCCAATTGTTTTAACTTTTCCTTTTTGGTTTTTAAAGGAAATAAGTCAAGTATCATGTCATTAATTTCCTTAGGAGTTAAATCCATGTGTTCGCGAGTCATATCTTCAATATGGCTGTAATCGGTTTCGGATTCACTGTCTGAAATGCCACTTTGCTTTTTTGACAACATTTTCTTTGATTTATCGGAATCTTTTGGCATAATAATAATAGTTAAATAATAAGTTTTATGTCATTTTAACAAAAATGATTAATTGACATCAATTTTATGACTAATTATGAATAATGCTGTGTATATGTTGGTATTGATATAGTTATATTTAATAATTGTTAATAAATGTTATTAAATAAAATTAAATTGATATAAATATATCTATAATCTCTTATAAATATAAAGATGAGTTATTCAGGAAAAAGTAGTGATTTAAATCCGTCTAAAATTATCGGGATACAGTTCAGTGTATTAAGTCCCGAAGAAATAAGAAAAGGTTCTGTAGCAGAGATTACAAGTCGTGATACATATGCAAACAACAAGCCTTGTATCGGTGGTTTATTTGATCCGCGAATGGGGGTATTAGATCCAGGATTATTGTGTCCAACGGATGGATTAAATTACATGCAGACGCCTGGTTATTTTGGTCATATTGAATTGGCTAGCCCTGTATTCTATATACAATATCTTGAAATGGTAAAAAAAATATTGCGATGTGTGTGTTTTAAATGTAGTAAATTACAAATAAATAAGGAAAAGCATAAACACATTTTAAAAATGAGTGCCAAAGACCGGTGGGACTATGTATTTTCAATCGCAAGTAAGGTTACGCGATGTGGTGAAGATATTCAGGGAGGTTGCGGTGCTTTACAACCAAGAAAAATATATAAACAAGATTTAGCAAATATTTATGCGGAATGGCCTACTGTAGAAGGAGTTACGGATGAAAACGGCCAAGATTTAAAAGAAAAGCCTACCGTGCGAATAACGCCTGAAATGGTGATTAAAATGTTTAGACGATTTACCGATGAAGACATCCATTTTATGGGGTTTAGTCCTGTGTGGTCTAGACCCGAATGGTTTGTGTGTCAAGTGTTGGCAGTGCCTCCTCCGGCGGTGCGACCATCTGTAAAACATGACGCACAACAAAGAAGTGAAGATGATATATCACATATTATTGTTCTTATAATTAAAATCAACAATACCTTAAAAGATAAACTAAAATCCAATGCACCGGCAAAACAATTGGAAAACTGGTCAACTGTATTACAATATTATGTGGCAACTATGGTAGACAACAGAATACCTGGTGCAGCACCAGTTGCACAACGTTCTGGACGGGCATTAAAGTCGATTAAAGAGCGTCTTATTGGAAAACAAGGTCGTGTAAGAGGTAATTTAATGGGAAAGCGGGTGGATTATAGTGCTCGCTCGGTTATTGGACCGGATCCTCAGTTAAGTATTCGAGAATTAGGTGTTCCTATTAAAATCGCGAAAAACATTACTTTTCCAGCAAAGGTAAATAAGCGCAATATTAACTTCCTTACAAAGCTTATGTTGAATGGTCCCGATAAATATCCAGGAGCAAACATATTACAGCGTGAAAATGGCGAAAGTATTTCGTTGCGATATGTGGATCGTAATTCTGTGAAGCTGGAATATGGTGATGTAGTCCATAGACATATGTTAAATGGTGACCCTGTATTATTTAATAGGCAACCTACGCTACATAGAATGTCTATGATGTGCCACATCGCTAAAATCATGAAAGAAGGTAATACATTTAGAATGAATGTAGCAGACACTAAACCGTATAATGCCGACTTCGATGGTGATGAAATGAATTTACATATGCCACAAGACGAACAAAGTCAAGCAGAGCTGCTTCATTTGGCTGCTATTCCTCATCAAATTATTAGTCCAGCAAACAACGCATCTATTATTGGAATATTTCAGGATTCTTTATTGGGTTGTTATCGATTTACACGGCAAGATATCAAGTTTTCATCGCGTCAAGCAATGAACTTAATGATGTCAAACAATAAGCCTAATGTTGAGTTGTTTAAAGACCCTAATAAAAAAACAACTAATTTTGAGTTGCTCTCTGATATTATGCCCCCAATGTCTGTTAAATTCCCCAATTCACAATTTGATTCCGATGAAGATAGAAGAACCACAAACAATATAGTGGAAATTGTGAATGGAAAGTATTTGCGAGGACAGTTGGACAAGGGAACTTTGGGTGGTGGCTCAAAAGGATTGATTCAAAGCATATTTAATGACTTTTCACACCGTAGTTCTTCTGATTTCATAGACCGCATTCAGTTTCTTGTAAATGATTATATGAAATCAAGTTCATATAGTGTTGGTGTAAGTGATTTAATAGCGGATGGCGATACAAATAAAAAAATCACAACGGTGATGTCTTCTAAGAAAAAAGAAGTGTATAATTTGATTGATCAATTGCGATTATCTGTATTTGAAAACAATACGGGTAAATCAAATTCAATTGAGTTTGAAACCAAAGTAAATTCAATCTTAAATAATGCACAAGAAGAAGCGGGTAAGATTGGTCGAAAAAGTTTGTCAAAGGACAATCGATTCCTGATTATGGTAAATGCGGGTAGTAAAGGTTCAAATATCAATATTTTGCAGATGGTGTCTTGTTTAGGGCAGCAAAATGTGGATGGTAAGCGTATTCCATATGGATACGAAGATAGGACATTGCCACATTTTAAGAAATATGATGACTCACCTGAAGCCAGAGGATTTGTGGAAAGTTCATTTATACAGGGACTTACACCCGAAGAGTTGTATTTTCATGCTATGGGTGGTCGTGTTGGCTTAATTGATACGGCTGTTAAAACATCTCAAACTGGATACATTCAGCGACGATTGATTAAAGGATTGGAAGATTTAAAATTAACATACGATATGACGATCCGAAATAATAAAAATAAGATTATACAATTTTCATATGGTGATGATAACATATCACCGATGAATGTTGAAAATCAATCATTGCCATTGGCCAAGATGACGCTAGAAGATATTTACATGCATTATCAAATTCCTAAAAATATCAAAGATGACGACATATTGTCGGTGTTTACCAAATCAGCGATTAACAAAATGAAGAAAGAAAAGGTGAAGTTAAGTAATAAAACAAAGGAAATGATTGATATGATGGTAGATGTTAGAGATGATTTGATTAAGCATGTATTTAATTATGAAGGAAACGCAACGGTTCACATTCCAGTTCATTTTACAAGATTGTTAAATAATGTGATTGAGCAATTGTCATTAAAAAACAATATGGTAGACATTACTCCAATGGAAACATATACTATAATCGATGAAGCATATAAAAAGTTGGAACACAATGAATTAACGAAGCCATCTCGGTTGTTTAAAATCGCTTGGTATTACAATTTATCTCCAAAGAAATTGTTAATCATGCATCGTTTCACCAGAAAGGCGCTGAATATTTACATTGAATTGTTGATTTACAACTACAAAAAAGCCATCGCTCATCCTGGTGAAATGTGTGGGATGATAGCAGCACAGAGTATAGGTGAACCAACTACGCAGATGACGCTGAATACTTTCCACTTTGCGGGGGTAGCCAGTAAGTCAAATGTCACTCGTGGTTTACCTAGAATAGAAGAAATATTGTCGTTGTCTGAAAATCCCAAAAATCCTTCTGTTACTATTATGTTAAAAGATGAAGACAAAGAAAATATTGAAAAAGCACAAGAGTTGAAATACAAAATGGAATACACTAATTTGCGTGATATAGTTGACACTGTTACGATATGTTTTGATCCCAAAAAAGATGATACGCTGATTGATAGTGATAAAGAGTTTGTTAACCGATTCTTAGCATATGAATCTATGATATGTCAATTAGGAGCAGAAGAAGGCGATAGTAGCACGAGTAGTGAATTTTCAAAATGGATTATTCGTTTTGAAATGTCAAGAGAGGAAATGTTGGATAAAAACATCACAATGGATGATGTTGATTTTGCCATTAAAAATGCAATGAAAGATAAAATACAATGTATATACAACGATTTCAATGATGAAAACTTGATATTTAGAATTAGAATAACATCAAACACTCAATACAAACACAGTAATTTAGATCAAACGGATGAAATATTTAAGTTGAAAAATGTGCAAAATCAATTGTTAGATAATATTATTTTGAGAGGTGTTAAAAACATTCCAAAGATTATACTAAGAAAAGTAGTTAACTACATGACAAAAGAAAGTGGAAATTATGTTCCAAAAGATATTTGGGTGTTGGATACCGTTGGCACTAATTTAATTGATATATTGGCACAAGATGAGATTGATGCTGATAATACTACAAGCAATGATATTCAAGAAGTGTATAAAACTCTTGGTATTGAAGCGGCTAGACAATCTATTTACAATGAATTGTTGGAGGCGATAGATGGCACATATATCAACTACCATCATACTTCAATGTTAGCGGATAGAATGACTTGTTCTAAAAAGTTGATAAGTATATTTAGACATGGCATTAATAATGATGATATTGGTCCAATTGCAAAAGCATCGTTTGAAGAAACTCCCGAAATGTTCTTAAAGGCGGCTAGACATGCTGAATTAGATTTAATGACTGGAGTATCATCTAATATCATGTGTGGTCAGTTTGGATATTTTGGAACAGGTAGTTTTCAAGTATTATTAAATACGCAGAAATTGAGCGCAATTCAATCATCGGTCGAATATAAAAAGAAGTCATCTGTTGAAGATATATTGGATGAAGACGACAGTGGTGAATGTAGTGTTAACAATATCTCAATTGCCAACACAACTGTAAACTTAAATGAAAGTAATACAGGGCAATTAGATGATGATTATGATTTAGACATATAAATACAAAATAACGGTATAAAGTAATTAAATAATGATATCGACAAATAAATAACAGCAAAATAACATCAAAATAACATCAATAAAATAAAAATATATAATAACAATTATATGTTTTTATTTTACTAGCATTTTCATTATCTCTACAATATTTTTATATTACCATTATGTATTAAAGAAAATGGCGAATAGAATAATTTATTATTTAAAAAAGGTCTATAATAAAGAAGGTAAGGAACCTCATATATCTTGTTTTTTAAATTTCTTGAAAAGTGATTTATTGTTTTTTTACACTTATGCTACATTATGTGGTAATCCAATTGAAGGAGAAGAAGAGTTATTAAGCAAATACATGAAAGCAAAACAAACCAAGGATGCCTTAAGCAGATTTATATATTTGTGCAAAATAAAAAAAGCAAAGAAAAGTGTCAAATATGATTTGTATTTTAATTCACTAGATACGATTAAACCACATCAAAAAATGGAATTGTTTTCAAACAATACTATATATTATTTTAGATTAAGTGACATCATAAATATGTGGGAGAGTTGTTTACTTAAATGCGATAACATGTTTTGTTGTCCAATTAAAATGAAAAACCCATATACAAATATAGAATTTACGGATGCTAATTTGCACAATATATATCAAAGTATTTTGTGTAGCCATTACCAAATACCTAAATGGATTACGCTTTTTTTTGAAGCAGATTTTAATATAAATACTTTTTCGTATAATAATTACACATTATTAAAAGAAGTGGCAATAGATGACTTTATGAAAAATGGCTCAACCTTTGAAAAATTTGAAAATATCATTAATATGACGCACGAATATAGAGAATATATAGATTACATTACAATTGATACACCAATGACATTTGTAGAAAAACGAAGAATTGTTAGAAAGTTGTCACCTTTTTTAAAAAATTATTTATATGGAGAATATAGCTGCCATCCTTTAAAGAAAAAAAGGTGTAAAAATCTGGCGAGACGAGGATTGAAAAATTATTTTGATGAAAACGATGATATACAAACTTATAGGCAACGTTCATTTCCCATTGGATTGTTAAATAGTCGTTTCGGCGAACAATCCAATTCTAGAATTAGTCGACGAGCTTCTGTATTAAATAGTATCACATCTAGCATTAATTTAAATTTGCCACCACCTCCTCCTCCTCCACCAATTACATTACCTTCCATCGCTGAAACCAATATTGTATCATTAAATCCAAACGAACAAATAGAAAATTCTACCCAACATCATACCAATACAGTATCACAACCTCCGCCAGTTATAAGGACTACAAGAGATGACCGTGCCATTGTTGGAAATCATCGTAGTGGGAGTTTATTTAATTTAAATTTAAATAGACGACAAACGATTGACCCTTTCTCTCCCAGTTTCACTTTAAATAGAACACCCCGCCGTGCAAACCAAAATAATAGTAATGCGACAAACTCATTTAATATGCGAATGTTTAATCGATAAATAAAATATTATATATATCTTATTTATTGCCTTTTATGATCTTATGATTTGTTATGCGTTAATTATAATTTTTGGATTTTTCTTACCCTTGTCTTTTTTATCTTCTTTAAATTTCTCGAATTCATTTTCAAATGATTCATATACAGTATAATCGTTGTTTTTTTCTTTAAATATTAAATCAATATACTGCCTCGTGTTTGGTGACACCGAATGTTTAAGTATTTTTCTTACTGGTTCGGATGATAGTTTTATTTGATATGAACCACTTGTTGATTTTAGTAACCCGACATCAAATGGAATATCAAAATCTTTTCTATAATATTTATTTATTCCCATATTATTTCTATTTCCATATTTATCATAGTAATCACTTAATAAAAATTGTTTAAATCCAATAATGTAACATATATCGCTATTATTTTTATTTGTATATAAATTATTTTTACTAGGTTTATCTGGTTTATTTCCTATATTAGATGTATTAAATGTAGTATATAGTGGATCATAATGTTGGATTTTAGAACTTGCATATGCGGTTTTAGTATTATCAACAGTTCCGTGTATAATACATGGTATTTTAAAATAGTCGCATAATAAATAAAATTCAAATTCTGTCAAGTAAAAGGACGGTAATAACATTATATTAAATAAATGTTTCCATTGTTTTTCTTCATCTTGATCTATATTCCATACAATACCTTTGTTGCGATGGGTTAATTTTAATATATTAAAGTAGTTGGTGGTTTCTTTTATTTCTCCTGGTTTTGTAACAATTACATTATCTTTGTTTAATGTTATTAAAATATGCAATAAAGTATAACATATGGCTTGTTTGGATATTTCACGCTGTTTATAATCATAAAATATTTCTTTAAATATATTCCAAGTGCAATTTATTTTTGTTTTATCTACCCTTGTCGGTGCAGACATTTTATGAAAAACAAGTGATTTATTTATGTCATAGTTGTTAAACAACTTTTTAATTGTATTTTTATTAGATGATTTACTAAACCCACATGTCCTAGGAGCTTCACCTACTTCACTTTCGGAAACATATTTCTCTATGTTTAGTTTATCTATTATATCATCTTCATCTGCTTTCTTATCCGCCTTTTTTTCT
>CESO01018443.1_pt1 | contig 17900 bp, 8 predicted proteins | sample 356341 | NCBI WGS metagenome assembly CESO01 (sample SAMEA2621812, study PRJEB7988) | marine metagenome | biome: marine biome (ENVO:00000447); feature: deep chlorophyll maximum layer (ENVO:xxxxxxxx); material: "saline water (ENVO:00002010), including plankton (ENVO:xxxxxxxx)" | depth 35 m
GGGACTTACTAAATTCTTCCAGTAAGGTGGAAGAAATATTTTATTTTTATTACTGACCCTACCCCTAGTATATACATCTGCAGTAGGTCCTTCAGGTGCTACATGGCGAAGTCTATAACCTTCTTTAGTGGGGTGTGGAATATCAAAATCCTTCTTTGCAGATAAAATATGTCGTCCACAGTTAGACATAATTGGTCCACCAGAAACAATCATACCTCCTGCTTGAATCCTAAAATTAACATCTAAGTTTCCCATAACACCCGCATTAGGAGAAACAATTAACGAGTACGGATTACTGAGACCTTGACATAATGCTCCAGGTGCGAAAGGCGGGAGGCAATCTGGGTCTGGGTTAGCCAAAGGACCAACCATCATTGTTGCAAATGGCGTTGGAAAGTGAACTCCAGCACCAACAACCATAGGACCCTCAACAAATGCCGATCCATTAATTTTTGAGTTTCCTTCCTTAATAGCAGGAACAAACCCTTGGCCAACTTTAAGTTGACCACCAATATTCATATCATCAAAACCAAATGACATCTCTGCTCCTATGCATTGTTATTTTTCTTTTGGATTCGTTGCAAATTATTCTTGGAGTCTTTTACTGAACAAGCATCAGTAACACCACGAATAATTGCACCATAGAGTTGTAATTGAGAATTTGCTGCTAACTCAGCATCACCAGAAGTTACCATCGATAGTTTGTTCTTGGCATTTAATATAACTTTATTAGCATCAAGAGTGATATTTTCAGATGCATGGAGTCGAATACTTCCTTTTGAACTATCTTCTCCTGTAGCATTTAATTCAATATCCTTCCCTTCAATCCTTACCTTACCATTCTCAGCAACAATACATATATTACCATTTTTTGCGTGAAGCATCAAGGTGTCTTGTGCCTCTTCGTTATCCTCACCACAAGAAATTGTAAAGTTTCCCGGAGATACTGATTGAGTCCAACCTTTTCGTCTTCCCGTTTTATCCATACAGAAAGAATGGCGTCCATCATGTCCTTGTAAAAGAACTGATGAAGTTACTGAACCATCTTCATGTATATATCCAAATTGAATTGAACCATGATCATTTCCATAACGAATAGCAGTAAAGTTTGCGTCTGCTTGACCAGAATTTGAATTCTTACTTGGTAATCTTGTTGGTTCTGAGTGTTTTTGTGTTGCCATTATACTTAAGTTATGTTATCAGGTGTTCCAGGAAGATTAAGTCTAGGATCATTACTCTGAATGTCCGTACCCTGTCTAAGGATAGCAGAAGGTCTTGTAGTAACCTCTCTAGTGATACTCTCTTGCAAGGTATCATAGACACGAACAAGTCCTCCTACTGTCTCATAGACACCAGCATAGCGTAGACCATTCTTAATGAATACCTGACCATAGAATGCTCTACCATCTATATATCCAGTCTGCTTGAGACCGACCAAATCTGTTACCTGAATCAAGGTTTGCGGGTCAACTCCAATAGGATCTCTAACTATTTTAAATCTAGGTCTGAGAACAGCATTAACACCAGTAGCAGAAATAATAGATATTGTTGGTGTTCTTGTAAATCCTGCTCCTGGAGAAAGAATATTAACACCTACAACTGCACCAAATGGTCCAGTAACAAGACTTAAAACTGGATTTCTACCACCACTATTAGGCACCGGTCTGCCTGTCCCCGGATCTCCTATAACAACATCTCCAGTACCACCAGTACCACCAGCACCATCACCAGCACCACCAGTACCTCCACCGCCACCATCTTCACCATCTCCAGCGCCACCATCTCCATCTCCAGCGCCGCCACCGCCTGGTGCTCCACCGCCACCAGGTCCCCCGCTTGGTGCTCCACCTCCTCCTTTTGGTAGTCCTGGCTCATTGGTGTCATAATTTGGCACGGTTTTCTCAGGATCACCAGTGAACTGGTAATCTCCAGAAGGAGGAATCAGTGTTCCCCCAGGTCCACCAAGACCAGTATCGTCAGTTATACCACCCGGTGGAGTTGCTGGTTCATTAATACCTGGTAGTAAAATATCATCATCCTCAAATCCACCAGTAACTGTGATTGGATCACCTGGTTTATAGTTAATTCCAGGATTCTCAATATCTATATCTTCTAATACAAGAGTAACAGGATAACCACCACCAGGATCACCTGTATATCCAACACCAGGAGTTTTAACTACAACATCCTTAATAACACCAATACCACCTATTTCTTGAGGACATGGTGGAGGGATCAAAATAGCAGAAGCACCAACAGGATTTTGCTTCCAAGAAGATTGATCGCTAATTTCTGTTGGCACATTTGCAAGAATCTCAAGACCACAATAGACTGGGTTTAAAACGAAGTTAGTTCCTGGTTGATTTGAGTTTTCTAATGTAATCTCAACAGTTTTCTTGCCCTTAGTAAATCTTCTAGTTTTTTCTTCTATATTTTCTGAAACTTCTGTTCTTTGAACTCTTCTACCATCAACTCTAACGACCATTTTATCATCTGCTTGGGTTCGGAAAGTATATCTTCCATCAATAGGGAAATCTACATTTTCCCAGGTAAATACCCACTCTCTTCCTTGGATTTCTTCTGTTGCCTGTCTTCCAAACGCGAAGAACGGCGATAGATATGGACCCAAATGGTCTTTTACTTTAACTTTAGTACCCTTTTTTGCGGAGCTTCTGGCAAAACTTTTCTTTTTATAACTTGTAATGAGAGGACCATTATAACGTATACTACCTTTTCCTTTAATTCTCTTTGGTTTGTTTGCTTCTTTATCAATCACTGTTGTGAGAATTTTTACATAACTATCTTCACCATCAGAAGAACCTTCTTCTCTTTCTAGTTTTGCCTTACCACCTTTACCAACTACAACTTGAAGTCTAGTTCCGGCAGGAAGTCTTTTATCAGCATATGCATATGCACCACCAGATCCACCGCCACCACCTTTAACCATTTTTTCTTTTACTTCAGTTTTAATTTTGATAACTTGTCTTCTACCATCACCATCATAGTAGAAAGATTCTCCTTCACCAGTACCAGTTATAGTCTCATACGTATCACCTGCTCTATCAGTATAACCAGATCCACCACCACCAATACATCTGGCTCTAACTGCAGTCATATTTAACTTTCCTGGTTCTGATTTTGGTACTAATACTTCATAAGTTCCTGGTTCTGTATAAGTCACACTTTTTCCTGTGCTACCCCAAATAATCTTAACACCACCACCAGCACCATCACCAGCATTGCCAAGACCACGGTTTCCGCCGCCACCAGCACCATACTTAGCACCCTTTCCTCCATCATCATCAGCACTTCTAATTTCATTTGCGGTTCCTCTTTCAGAACCCATAAGGTCTGCACCATAACCACCATCGATAGTTCCGCCCTTACCACTTTTCGCTGACCTACCATTTCTTAAACCAGCACCACCACCATTGCCACCTTTTTTTCCATCTTGCTGCCCTTCACCAGGACCACCTCTACCACCCTTTCCTTTCTTTACCCTACCTACTTTGTTCTGTTTCTTACCAGAAGTTCCTCCGAATCCACCACCTGCATGACAGAGCATAGATTCTTTAATAATATCAACATCGATTTCTTTTGCGTTACTGACCCAATCAGCAGTGTCAAAAATTACTTTAGGTTTTTTTACAAATGATTTCTGAGCAGCATTTGTCACATTAACTGTAATAGTTGTGCTTCCTTCATTTAAGAAAACTTTATTTAAAGATGGAAGTGGTTTTGAAAATGATTCAAGAGCGAAGGTTGCTCCACCAACAGTTATGCTTCCTCCATCATCACAAGCACCTCTAACACCATAGAACCCAGCATATGGAACTTTGACATTCCAACTTTTAGAAAATGTTACACCTGATTCAGAACTCTCTGGACTTGACTTTGGTTGTATAGGAGACATCGCAAAGCGATTCATAAATTTTCCCCATCTCTTATCGTAGACAGGATACCACCTACCACTATCAGATCCATTAAACCTGGTTGTCCACATTGGATTGTTAGGACATCTACCCTCCTGTGGTGGTGGAGTTTCTTTTGGAATCGGTGCTCTTGGTGCCTTGATTGCTAACGCAAGACCCATTGGATTCTCTTGCCAACTTTCTAAATTTTCATACTCAACTATTTGCTCAGAAGATGCTGTCCTAATTTCCATAGCAATTCCCATAGGGTTGCCATTTTGTATAGTTTTACCCCTCTTCTGGGTAAGTTCTACTCTAATTCTATAATCTCCTTTAGTAAAGAATGCTAATTCTGTTTTTGGTTCTGTTGCATCAGCTGTGATTACATATTCATCACCACCTCTTTCCCTATTCCTTAGACCATTTCCAATTGCTTTCTTACCTTTGCCTGACACATTTCCAATTAATATTCTTGCACTGTCATCTGCAGCAGCTTTAATCATATAATTGCCATCTTGAGGAAAGGTTATTTTTTCCCATCGGATAACATGCTCTCCTGCATATGAGTCAGTAGAATAAGTAGCTGCTGATTTTTCTTGATCTAAAATTTTAGTGCTTGTTATGTTTAAATCGGCATTAGTATCATATCCATTATCGATATTATCATCAAAACCAATTTTTACACTATCAATTTGTTTAAACCCACTCGTTGGACTACCACCTATCTGCTTGATACGATATCTTTTTCCAGCAGTAAACTCACCAGAACCTTTGATATTGTCCTTTTCCTTACCAACTAAAACAATTTGAGCATCATCATCATCATCCCCCGCTACGTTTACCTCTTTGATATCTCTTCGTAATCTCAATAAATCATTATCAGTTTCAATAGAAATTTCACTCACAGCAAGACCAGATGTTCTTAGATTATCATCAACTTTCATTTGAAAGTCAATCTTCATTCTGCCTGAACCAGTAACCTTAAGGTAAAGATTGCCACCTTCATTCTCAAAGAATGCCTTTGGAGTTTCTGATACAGATTTTATTTTATCGCCCTGAGGGTCAAAAGGAAGTACCCCATACCTATTAAAGAAAGGACCAATCTTTTTATCTAAAATTGGTTTTGCTCTATACAGTTTTCTATCTGCCTTACCCATAGAAGAACTTGTATCAAAAATACTGTAAGGAGAAGAACTTCCTCTACCGGGTTGTGAAGCTTTTGATGAACTACTTGATGAACTACTTGATGAACTAGAGATTGCTGTATTAGATTTCATAGTAAAGCTATAGGTGTCATCACCCTTTTTATCTTTCTTAAGATCTCTTTTTGATCCTAAAAGTTTGAGCTCCTTATTGTTTTCAAAAATTTTAACTCGTTCTACTGCTAGATAATACTTTTTTGGATCATCATCCCACCTAAATCTTAGTTTAACTGATCCAGTTCCAATGAGATTATTACCATCTTTAGAAAAAACTACATCACCACTTAAAATTTCAAGATGTGCGTTAGGATCATCACCATCTTCATCATAGAATTTTATTGTTTTGCCGTTACCACTAACATCTAATGTATTATTTACTGAATTTAACCCAATATAGGCAATCTTATATACAATCTTCTCAGATTGTTCTTTCTCCGGAGTCTCCTTAGATTGTTTATTTACTATCGCAGCTGGTGTAACTATTGTTTTAGTTATCGTCTCTTCACCACCATTTTCAAGTGATGCTGTAATTGTATACAGACCTTCTGTTATAGATTTAGTAACTGAACTTGGAGTTCTTTTTGTTGCATTTTGTTTAGTAAATCTTCTAATTTGAGCCGGTGTAAAATCCCAAAGAGTTCCTCCAGAATCACTAAAATTTATATTACAAAAACTATCCCCAATGGCAGTGAAAGTATACTCCCCATCATAAGGAAAGTATTCTTGCCAAACCATAGTATAAACCTTACCCACATGTGCGCTACCTTCTGCATCACTCTCGGGCACAGGAGATATTGCATACTTATTCATAAAAGTATCATCAACAACCTCTATAGGATTTCTCTTGGTTGGATCTCTAAAAGAAAGTCTGTAGGTTAAATCATACGTACTCTCTTTTCTTTTTTGATTCTCTTTTGTATTAGATTTATTTTTATTTTGTGCCTTTATCGTTTGTTTATTTTTTGCTTTAAATCTACCTCTTTGTGCGGTAAGTTGCAAATCATCATTATCATCTCTTGATCCTACATAGTCAGCAAAAATTACTTTACCTTTTCCAGGACCTCTTTCTACAGATTTTCCACCAGATTCCCTTACGAGACCTTGTTCAATTGCTCTATCAACATTCTTAACCTTTCTTTTTTTATCAGAGGTAACAATATAAGTTGTGTTAACTCTAACTCTTCTAATTACTTTTCTATTTCCAGAATTTCTAGTTTTGTCTACTTTAAACTCTCTACCAATACCTTTAATACTAAATTTATGAGAACCATCCTCTGCTTCAAAATTAAATTCTAAGTTTCTATTTCTTCTTGAACCTTGACTATAAATTTCAAACTCAACAGGAACTAAACCAGTAATCTTATCAGGTTTGAGAAGGTCTCCACCCCAAGTCCAATGGTCAACAGGAAAAACTACATTATTATTTTTATTTTCGCCTACAACAATAAGAGGTTTTTGACTTCTACTATCCCACCAAGTTCCTGTTGATTTTCTTTGAACAAACTCTTGATATTTTTGAGTCTCTGATCTGATAGGGTCTTGAAAATAATTTGCATAATCACCTGGATTCCAATTACCTATGATTTTACTACTTACAGGGTCAAGTCTGACACCATATTCATCTTCAAGGAAATTGGGAATTAGAGTTTCTAAATCTAAATTCTCAAACTCATCTTCAGTAGTATAAGTTTCAAGCACAGTTGCAGTTTGGCCAAGAAATGCCTGAGCATTTACTTTAGTTGCAAATCCAAAAGTATCTTTAATTTCTACAAGTGGTGGATACCTATATCCAAAACCACCATGAATTAAATCTACTGCTAAAATAGAACCATCCTTACCAACTACAGCATTAGCCTGAGCTCCAATTCCTCCTCCACCTAAAAAATTAACTTCTATCTTATTAACATCGTCCAAACCAATACTAGGATCGTTCCCACTAATACCGCCACATGCACCCACATCATTTTTTGGCATAACATCGTCTGGTGTTAATGCATTGACTTCATTAATATTTAAATATCTTACTCCATCCCTATTAGCTACAACAAACTGTGTGCCAGGTTCAAGTTTCGCATATCTGTTGGCTTCAAAAATAGTTACGTTAGAAACGTAACCCCTATCTGCAGAGATATATCCAACTCTAATGTCTTGTTTTCTTGGCGGTCCAAAAAGATCGAATCTTGCCATGCTTATAAAAGTATTTCGCTACTAATATACAAATATTTATGAGGTTAGTTTAAACTTTAATATCTCCTTGGTTAGTATATGTCAAGAGCACCATCAAGACCAGACCTATCACCTGCTCTTGCTCTTTCAAGTTCCGCGTCAATATCAGCAGATGTCTCAGATCCTAGACCAGATGATGATGAAACATCACTTTGTCCTTTTGCTGGTTTTGCAAATGGTATTGTTTCCTCAGCCGCAGGAGTTGCTTCTCCATTAGCAGATGCATTAGTGATAGATTCTGCACTAGGTAGTTGGGTCTGAGACTGACCTCCTCCACCACCATCAAGAGTATAGAAATCCGATACTGCTATGTTAGGAGACAAATCACAACCAAATACACTCAACTTTATATTACTAAAAGACAGAGCACCAGAAATACTACCAACAATTTTAGATATTTCTTTAGTTATACCATCAACTTGATTAGTAATGCCAGCAATCTGACTCTGAATTTCTCCAACAAATGATTCCAAGTTAGTTAAAAGTTGATCATTAGCACTACTTACTTCCTCAGCAGTGTTTCTAATAGTAGATGCAACGATATCCTCAGCATAACACATTGGAACTCTTGGTGCTGTTTCAAACTCAACTCCGTTTCTCACCTGCTGTGCTGCCTTAATCTCAAGACCATCTAAGTCAATACTACTCTGCAACTTACTTAAGATTTGACCAGCAAGTTTTTGAATAATTTTATTATACAGACAATATGTAAGAGCAGTCATTTTCTCTTTTACATCTGCAAAGAGATGTCTAAAACTAGATGGAATTGTTGATACTACAGCAGTTAATCCTTGATTTATAGTCTTCATAATATATTCTGCAATTTTATCAAATATTATCTTCATATATTTTGCCATTGCACTGGCAGCATCTTCAATCGTTTTTCTTATATTTTTAATAGTGCTTGATACTTGTTCAACATAACTCTGGAATGTATGCAAATACTTATCAATCTTACTGATAAGATTATCTATAACTGTTTGAATGTTTTTAACAGCAGATTCCAAATGGCTATCTGCCTTCATCATAGGAATTTTTTGCTTATATTGATCATCCCTCTTAACAGATGCAGTCTCAAGTTGATGAACACCATCAACTTGTTCTTTAGTTGCACCTGGTTGTGGTGGAGAAAGAGGAGATTCCTCTCTCTTTTTTTGAGATTTTAAAGATTTTCTTACCTGTTTACGAATAAATACGTCACGTTCTATTGCCTTTAATCCTTTTTTTGCTGCTAAATCTTCAGCATCAGAAACATATTGCTGTACTACAGGAACATTGGAAGCAGAAGAAGGTAATCCATGTTCATCTACTATAGCTTCTGGTGATGGTTCTAATGTATATGGAGATATACCTGGTTTCGTAGTTTGAAGTGCTTCATCAGGTAAGACTTCTCTTATTGCCTCAGACTTTTGAATTTGTCCGTTAGCAATACCACTAGTATTCAGAGAACCAGGTACGGTATCTGTAACGGTAGTTTTACCAATTGATGTTGCAAGAGTAGACTGTGAATTGTTTCCAAGTACTCCCATAATAACAGGAACTTGCATTTCCTGTCCATCAATAAAGAAACCAAACACCATATTACCTTGGCGAAGGTTAGCAGTTGCGAAAGATTCCGTTTGACCACCACCTCCAGTCACAGGATACATTATCTGTGCCCAAGGCAAATCTTCAGAAGGAATTATTGTTTCCCCCTGGTCATGAAGACCAATGATTCTTACTTTATATCTCCTTCCCCAACCAGGAATTTGACCTGCATTAGCATACTTACCGGGGAGAATATTATCTCTCCAAACAGAATCATCTGCAATTTGACCAATCCACCAGTTAAAAGATGAACCTAGAAACCCTGGATTAAAGCTAGTATTTCCTTCCATTAATCCTCATAGATTCTACATTCGTCTGCTTCTGGATTTTCATCACAGTACATTTCAAATGCTGTTGGATCATGATGATCACCTGCCTCAATATCCTTCTTGTGCTCATGAGCATAACGCTCAAGATGCTCTATCTCATCTGTAATGTGTCTACGTCTCTGAGGACTAATACTCCCTTTTTCAAGTTCATTCCTATCATCATCAATGTGTTGTTCTATTGTTCTATCAGTCATAAGTTTTACCTAGTTTTTGCTATTCTTCCAACAGAGTCTCTTACTAAAAGTAATTTAGTATAAGTTCCATTAAGATCTAAAAAGTGACATAGTTCAGTTATAATATATAGACCGCCTGATTGCTTATTCATACCGTCAGTTAGTTTGTCTTGTTGCTGAGGCGAATCTACATATACTGCGTCACCTGCGTGGAGAGAAAAATCTCCTGGAATTACAACCTCTGCTTTAAAGGAAAAGAATTGGTTGTATCTCATTATAGACTGATTTAAAACTTTTTCAACCTTTAAGTTTTCATCCTTTGACTTGTCTAACTGTTGCTTAGTTGTTCCACTTGGTAAACTTCCAGTATCCTTCATTACAAACGTCGTTCTAGAAAAGTTTTTATTTGCGCCAGGTCTAACAAGTTCTGTGTTCTGTGTTGCAAGATCTTTACCACCAGTTGTTATAGAATCTTTAGTTTGTTCTGAGTTTGGTGTGATTACTTTATAGGTTCCATCAAATGGATTAAAAGTAACTAACCGTGTATCGCGAGCGCCAACTTTTTCCTTATCACCTGTGCTCTGTATATTATTTTTACTAAAAGATAATGCTTTTACATCATATCCCTCCGGTACTTTTTTACCACAATGATCAGGAGTATCATTGTAAATAATACTTTTCTTAGGTTCTTGTCCTAATAACGTATCAATGGATTTGAAATGATAACCCTCAGATGTTTCCCAGAAAAAGAATCCTGCAGTTTTACCAGAAGCAGTTGCTTCTCCACTTACAGCAGGAACTGCTTTCTTAGATACCCAATTTATAGCATAGAAAGGTTTTTTAGAATTACCCATAAAATTATATTCTTCTTCAAAGGTATCATCAATTCCAGTAACATTTTTTTCAGTTCCAAGATAATTTGCATCAGTGAGAATCTTCTTTACTGCTATTGATATCTTACCTTTAAATTTCTCATACAATCTTATCTTTTCATTCAGCAAGTACTCTTTTGATACTGAAGAGATTGAAACTAACTGACCATGAGTATCATCCGATAATGGTGTTATATCATTAGCAAATAATGTTACCGTAAGTTCGGTTCCTTGATTATCCTCAATTACAAATTTAGACTTTTCTCCTCCAACTAGAGGTAGACCATCAAGTACAGTCTTTCCATCAACTGCTCCACCAGTATCGACATATAAAATATTTGAACTTACAGTATCACTCAATAAACTTTCAAAGTATTGAAGTTTAATGATACCACCAATAAGCTCAGCAGTTTTCCCCCCATCATTTGAGGCAATGTTATAAGACTTTATTATTGCTGGTGCTGCTAATGATGTTCTTGCGTCCGATGACATATCTTATATTTTATTACTATTTAACCAACAAAACTTAGAATTTCTTTGAAGTCAATAACCGGTTTAGAAGGCATTGCTGGAGCAGTAGATGATTCTGACTCCATTGGTGCCTGTGCAATGACTTCTTTACGATCAATCACAACAACTTCACCTGCAGTTGGGTCATTATATGAAGCATAGTTCATTAAAATCTCAACTGCTTTCTGACCCTCGGCTTTATTAACAGCACTTAAGAAACCAGGGAAGGCAGTCTGAATTGCCATTGTAGAATCTTTGTCCATAACAAACTCACCACTGGTAAGCATTGCAGGAACTTTATCAATACCTTCCTGCCCATTTACTTCCCCACCAAACTGCATCTTCTGTGCTCTATTTCTAAACTCTGCAGCAATTGAATCAGTATACTTTGTACCTTTAGTTCCAAATCCATCAGCACCAACGACACCAGTCTTCATCCAGTTTGCAGCACCGCCCATTCCCTGGTTATGGGCATACCCTAGTATCTGAAGTTTTCTTTGCGGAGTTGAGTCTTTATATTCAGGCACTCCCATCAAGTAAGTATGATTTGCCTTTGTAAATCCAGCAAATAATTTTTCTTGCAACTCAGCATTTTTTCTAAATGATTCTCTTGCTACTTCACCATGACCAGGGTCAGAAACACCAGCATATCTAGCACCATCAGTCTTAGCAGCAGCACCAAGTTGATACCTTCCATCATAATGGCCACCACTACCACCAGCAATATCATACTTGCCACCAGATTCTATCTGCGCCACAGTATTTCTAAATAAATTCCAATCTTCTGACGAAAATCCCATTGATGAAACAATATCTCCATCAGGTTGTACTGCTCCTGGTGCTTGCCCTGCTGATGTCATAGGAACACCAGTAGCAGAGTCTCTTACTGTTGCTATTGAACCAGGACCAGATGTAGACCCACCACCATCAGGTTCAGGTGATATACCCGCCAGACTTTCAATAGCCTGCTTCAGCATTCCTTCAAGTGTTTTTGGAGTTTCCTTATTTTTTTTAGTATCTCCAGTTTCCTTCGTAGTTTTTTCTATATTTGGTTTATTCTTAGCAAATAATCCTTTAAAAGTATCTCCAACCCAGCGAGATAAATTAGCAGCTGCCAGTGGTCCATCTTGGAGACTGTCTGCAGATACAATTCCACCATCATTATATGCAATTGCTAAGTTATTCTTAAGTTTTCCATCTATAAATCCCTTCACCAATAAATTAGAAAATCCAGCACCAATACTCTTATAATCGGATTGAGAGGGGTCGTTTCCTGCAAGTATCTTAGTTGCAGTAGCAAGAATAGGACCAAAGTAATCTACCTGATTGAATGCTTTTACAGAATCAGAAAACTTAGACTCATCATTATCAGGTTTTACCTGAGGAACTTGCTGAATTCCTTTACCATAATTTGGCGTAATAACTTTTTTCTTTGGAGTATCTAAAGGTTTAATACGACCACCTTCTTGACGACCTTGTATCTTTACAGTAGGTGATACCTTCGTAGGTTCTGTTTCTGCAGGTACAGTTCCACCAAGATTAATCTTAACTATCTTGCCATCACCATCCAACTTATATCCTTCTGGAACGCCACCAAATTGCTCTATATCAGATTCAGTTGCCTCTTTATCCTTTGGCGATATTGGTTTTGTGCCATCATAAGTAGGTAATTCTAAACCTCTTCTCTCAAACTCACGTTGAAGCATGGGTCTATCGTCACCAGGACCGCCACTGAATGCATCACCCAGCGAAGTATCTTTTAGTTTAGCAGCAGCGTGCTCTGCTTTTAGGTATTCATACGTCAACTGTTCAACAGATTGCTTTTGAATTCCAAACCCCATAGAACCATAAACACCACCAACAAAATCCTGAATCTCAGGCATAAAAATATCAGCACCAATCATAGCAATCGAAAGAAGTCCTCCTTTGCCTACCTTTTTTGGGTTAATATTCTTGAGTCTACTGAGATTGGGGATCTTAAAGTTTTTAAATGGATTCTGGAATCCACCACCAGAACCAGTAATATTTGGTTTTTGTCTAAATGGATTTGCCTTTCTGAGTGTTTCTTTTATTCCACTCAAAGGACCCCTAGTAGCACCACCAGAACCAGTAACATTTGGTTTTTGTTTAAGTGGATTTGTCTTTCTTAGCGATTCTCTTATGCCGCTAAGTGGTCCACTACCAGAACCAGTAATATTTGGTTTTTGTCTAAATGGATTTCTGATATCAGGTCTATTCAGACCTCTACCACCAGTTGTCGTTACCTTAGGTCTAAATCCTTGTCCTGGTCTTGTAGTTGGGCGAGTACCACCTCGTCCACCATTTTTTAGTGCTGCTTTTCTAGCACCCTGTGCTATTTTGATCGCCACCATGGCACCAATCAAAACGCCATTTAATAATTTGTTTACTAATCCAGCAAAATCATCAAACTTTTTAGCACCTTCTTCACCAAAAATATTTTTTACTTGACCTCTTGTCCAATCGTATGCTTTATACCCCCAATCAATAAAAGTAACAAGACCATTAAGAAGTTTACCACCAAAATCAATTAACCACTCACCGACCTGCATAATACCTTTAAGGATTGGTGTCAGTAAAGGTGCAAACTCTATAAGTCTATAGAGAAGATATCCTCCAAGAACATTCATAATAAATTGTTTTATCCTATCAAGGAAACTCATCCCCGGAACTTTAGGTAGTTCTAATTTACCCTTAGTCTTCGGTTTCTTTTCTAACTTTGCTTCCCTTGTTCCTCTTCTCTCTTGCTGTTCCTTTTTCTTCTTATCAGTTTCTTCTTTCTTTTTAGAAGCAAGAGTTCCCTCTAACAACCCAGCAATAGTAATCAGTTTCTCCTTAATAACTTCTGTCTTCTCTTGTCCCTCTGCTTTATTGTTACTAGAACTTGGAAGAAATTTACTCGCAGAGATGACACTCGTCTTTGGTTTTAGAATCGCACCACCTTTATCACCATCTTCTTCTCCTCTTCCAGGAACAATTCTTCCTGGTTGTTTCTTTTTTCCACGACCTAAAATTTTACCAGCAGCTGCTTTGCCACCAGATTTGACCATGGATTTACCAACTGATTTTGCTCCTGCTCCTAGTAATGCGGGTAATGCCATATCAGTAATCAATAATTCCTAAGAGGTTTGCTTTTGCTCTAGATGCAGAAGATGCATTAAAGTCAGGTATCTTATTTCCTGATGGAGAACGTTTTGGTGCAGAACTTTTCGTCCCACCATCAACAATAGTAACCTTTGGTTTTTGTTTTTCTAGTGGGGTAATTTCTGGGACGGTTAGTTTTGCAGGTTTCTTAATAACTGTACCACCCTTATTATATGCTACGTGAACATGGTTAGAGTGAGAGTCTGGGTATTCCCTATAACTTCCATAATTTTTATATGAAGGAGAACCGTGAATAAGTTCAACAGGGTCTACTTTATTCTTTTTATTATAATCAATCAATGATCTAAGAACTGGTGCTTGCTCATCTGTACCAACATTTTTAGGATTAGATGGTGCCCAACCACCAATATCAAGTGCTCTTCCCTCATAATGATATGAATTGGCACTATGTCCACTCTTACCCCAAGGTAAATGTTTAGGATGTCTATGAATACTTCCCATTACTGGCAAAGAAGCCTTTCTCTGCTTCATAAAAGTGCCAAGATCACCTGCAATCTTTTGACCTTCAGAACCATATCCGTCACCAAGTTTAGCACCTTGAAGATTTGCTTGTGAATATTCTCTAGTATCTTCTTTCTTACCATCCTTACCACCACCAAGCATAGAACCAATACCAGCCATACTATTAATAGCATTGGTTAGCATCTCAACAAGAGTCATAGGTTTGTTCTTTTCATTTGCGGCAGCTGCTTCTCTCTTCTTTGGTGTCGCAACATTAACATTTTCAAGTTCTTTATATCCCTTTTCAGAATTTGGTAAGTATGAACCATCTTCTCCAAGTTTTGCTCCAACTGAAGCAGCTGACGCGCCAGCGTGCTCGGCAAATAATTCATCATGCCCTTCATCTAACATATGATTTTTAAATGTTTGATATGATTGGTTATGTGCATAAGCAACCGTTGCTTTCGGGTCTGTTGCAATACTCTTTGGTGGAGTCTCTACTGGAGAACCAGAATCATAACTTGTTATTGTAGATAGTTCCTTCTTAGTATTTGCAGAGTTTAAAACAAGATTCCACTTATCAGATTCGGGCGAAACTCCAGTGAGTTTATCTGACCCAAAAACTCCAAGTAGTTTTTTATCAACAACCCTATTCATTTGTTTAACAACCACATCACCATCAGGTGTTCTAGTATATCCAAGAACATATGTCTCTCCAGTATCACCTGGGTTTTCAATATGTTTACTACTAATCATTCCCTGCCTATAACTTACAGGATCAAAATCAATCTCACCAACAGGGGCCCCGCCATTAGCATACATCATACCTTCCATAATCTTTGGTTTATTTGTTCCACCACCAGCAGCATTCATTGACATCATAGTATCAAGACCATACTTCTGCACAGCACCAGCACTCATTACAAATTCACCGTTGGTAAGCATTGCAGGAACTTTGTCTATACCAGTTTTACCTGTGACTTTACCACCCTCTTCATAACCACGCATCTTCTGCATCATTTCTTCTTGCTGCTTTCTTCTATTGTATAGTTTTCCAGCAAGAGTATCGTTACTCACCTCTCCCAATTCACCTGTGGTTGCTTTCTGTGCATCACCACTAAACCAGGACATTGGATTGAACATATTAAAACTATTACCATCTTTAACTTCACCACCTCCTTCATAACCACGAAGCATCTTCATTGCTTCTTCTTGTTTTTTTCTTCTATTGTATAGTTTTCCAGCAAGAGTATCGTTACTTACTTTTCCTAACTCACCTTTGGTTGCTTTCTGTGCATCACCACTAAACCAGGACATTGGATTAAACATATTAAAACTATTATTATCTTGTTTCTTAACAACTCCACCATTATTCATAGCAAGAATGCTTGAGTCATTACTTACTAATCCACCACCCTTCATTTGTTTTGGTGGGTCTTTTATCTCACCAGAGAAACCATAACTTTTCTCCTTGCCAGTTTCTAATCTCTGTATTTGCTCTTCTCTTTCTGCTCCTGCTCCAGTAATAAAATCACTAAACGTCTGAAGAGGATTTCTATTTTCATTCTGTGCTTTTAGATCTGCTATTGTTTTATCTTTTCCTTGCTCTTCTACCGATTCATTTGCTTGCTCATCTGCACTATCCTCAACAGTTTGGGGGGAGATTGCTGGGATCGCAGCACCTGCTAGCAAAAGACCTGCACCAGCAACAACCGGATTAGCAAGGAGTGATAAAATTTTTGGTGTAAACAGAAGTAGACTTGTGGTTATACCAGATATTAATGATCCAAGTCCTGTTCCAAATATTAAATATCCTCCAAGTAAAGCAGGCCACCAGTCACCCAAAAATCTAATAATACTCTGAATTTTCTTTCCATTCTTCTCATCACCAAACCAATCAAGTAACTTTACTAGTGCTCTACCTAAAAATATAGTTGCAAAGAATTCAATAATCTTATCAAAGATTGACTTTACAGGAGCAAGAACTTTCTTTGCTGTCTTCAGTAATACATTATCTTTCTTTTCTAACTTACTTTCTCTTACAGACCTTCTGTCTCTTTCCTCTTTCTTCCTTTCCTTATTCGCTTGCTTTTCTTCAAACTTTTGGTCCTTCTTTATGACCTCAAGAATACTATCAATACCCTTAAGAATATCATCAAAATTACTTTTAGATTCTTCTTCTACTGGATCAACATTAATCTTTGGTTGTTTTGGTACAACTAAGGCACCACCCCTACCATCAAGAGTTTTTGTTTCTTCATTATCAGATTCTTTTTTTCTATTCAGAAAGTTTTCAACAAATCTACTGAACTTATCACTATCATTTCTCGTCTTAAATCCTTCCTTTCTCTCTTCACTAGTCAGTTGCTCACCTTCAATGGTGCCATCTGCTACTAACTCATCACGATACTTGGCATACTTATCCTCACCAAAAAATTTGGAAGGGACAATTGCCGATGCCTTAACTGTAGTTACCTTTGGTTCTGGAGTTTCTTCTGCAGGTTCATCTTGAATAGAACCTAACAAGTCATCAAGACCCTCTGGAATATCTTCTTCCTCTTCTTCATCAACCATATCTCTTGCCATCTCATGCAAGACGGTATCATTACTACCTTGAATGATTTTACTATCAACCTCACTTGTCTCTTTAGCATCTAAAGAATTATAATACTTAGACAGAATAGCAATCTGTTCGTCAGAAAGTTTGGCGACAAGATCCTCTCCCAGCTTTATGCTGTAAGTTTCTCTTATCTGTACCTTACTTCTTCTAGCCATTTGCTGTCTGCTGCTTTAACTTCTCATCTTCAAGATGCGCTTGTAATAAACCAACATAAATGTCTCTTTCCCAAGGGATAAGATTCTCAAGTTCAGTTAATGAATATTTATGGTACTGCATTAAGGCAAAATTGAGACGATAATAACTCTCAAGATCCATATGGATCATGCCTACGCGAAAAAACTTGACAGTCCCTCCAAGACAACTACACTTTCTACTTTTGTATTTGGATTAGTTACAGTAATAGAATGAGACAGTTTAGGCATTGTCTCAAAGAACTTTTCAATGTCTTTAAACTGTGTAGAGTTCATTGACTCAACAAATTCTTTAATCTCTTTCTTAGTACAGTCCGCAGATGCCCAAACTTCTTCCTCAGTATAGATCTTATCAATACAGGATGCAATCAATTCAAATGATTGATCCATAGCATTTTTATCACTGAAGTCAAAGTTGTTCTTAATGAACTGGTCTAAAGATGGATACTTCATCTCCATCATAATGGTAGTATCAATCTTAATTTGTTTGCTATGATTTTCATTCTTCTCAATCTTAATATCATCAAGGTCAATTGTCACAGGAACCTGTGTCGTACCATCATCAGGACAAACAATATTAACTTCAATCTCTTCACCAACAGACTTTCCCCTGATGTTGAGGAATAAGTATTCAATATCAAATGTAGGAAGTTTC
>CESO01064210.1_pt1 | contig 17872 bp, 19 predicted proteins | sample 356341 | NCBI WGS metagenome assembly CESO01 (sample SAMEA2621812, study PRJEB7988) | marine metagenome | biome: marine biome (ENVO:00000447); feature: deep chlorophyll maximum layer (ENVO:xxxxxxxx); material: "saline water (ENVO:00002010), including plankton (ENVO:xxxxxxxx)" | depth 35 m
AAAAAAAAATGGTATCAAAAATTAAAGTTGGAGTTGTTGGCGCTGGTCATCTCGGTCGAATTCACTTAGATTTGTTAAATCAAAGTGATTTATATGAATTAATCGGTTTTTATGATACTAATAAAAATCATTCATTAAAAATAGCAAGTGAATTTGGTTATAAATATTATAACTCTATTTATGACTTAATTGCTAAATGTGAAATGATTGATATAGTTACTCCTACAAAATTCCATTATGAAATTGCCGTCAAATGTATTGAAGAAAAAAAAAATATATTTATTGAGAAGCCAATTACCCACTCTTATCAAACTGCAAAAAAATTAAATGATATATTAAAAAAAAATCAAGTATATGGTCAAGTTGGTCATGTGGAGAGATTCAATCCAGCTTTTTTGTCTGTTAAAAAAAATATTAATAGACCTATGTTTATAGAATCCCATAGGCTCTCAGAGTTTAATCAACGAGGAACTGATGTACCGGTTGTTTTAGACTTAATGATTCACGACATTGATATAATACTAGAATGTGTTAAATCCAAAGTGAAAGAAGTTTCAGGTGTAGGAGTAGCTATACTAAGTAAAACACCAGATATTGCAAATGCAAGAATTGAATTTGAAAATGGAAGTGTAGCTAATTTAACAGCAAGTAGAATTTCCTTAAAGAATATGAGAAAAACAAGATTCTTTCAAAAGGATGCTTATATTTCAATAGATTTTCTAAAAAAAAAATCAGAAATAATTAAAATTAAAAATTTAGATAGAAAAAAAGGTGAACTAGCTTTGATTCTTAAAAACTCTGAAGGTGAAAAAAAACAAATATATTTTGATTCACCATCAATTAAAAAAACGAATGCGATTTTAGACGAATTAGAAAGTTTTGCTTTATCAATAAAGAGTAAAAAAGAGCCGGAAGTAACATTTGAACAAGCAACCGAAGCACTGAGGATTGCAGAACTAATTATTAAATCATTTTAATAAATATAAATGAGTATTTCTGACAATATCATTAAGTTTAAAAAAAAAATATCATCTAAAGTCAAACTAATAGCTGTTTCCAAAACTAAATCAATAATAGAAATAAAAGAGGCATATGATTCTAATCATAAACTTTTTGGTGAAAATAAGGTCCAGGAGATGACTGAAAAATGGAAAGTTCTACCTAAAGACATAGAATGGCACATGATTGGACATTTGCAAAAAAATAAAGTCAAGTATATTGCTCCTTATGTTTCATTAATTCATAGTGTAGATTCAATTAGACTTCTAAATGAGATAAATAAACAAGCAAAAAAAAACAATAGAATTATTAATTGTCTAATTCAAGTAAATATCTCAGAAGAACAGTCAAAATTCGGTTTACAGATAAATAACTTACCTGATTTTTTTAATCAAATAATTGAAAATAGTTATGATAGCATTGAAATAATTGGATTAATGGGAATGGCAAGTTTTACTGAAAATGAAGAAAAAATCTTTAATGAATTTACTTCATTAAAAGAAGTATTTATAAATTTAAAGGGTAAATTCCCAAGATTTAGTGAATTATCAATTGGGATGAGTTCTGATTATAAAATTGCATTAAAACAAGGATCTACTATGATTAGAATTGGGAGTAAAATATTTGGCTATAGAAATTAATCTTAATGTACGCAATTGTAGATATTGAAACAACTGGAGGTAAATTTAATGAAGAATGTATTACAGAATTAGCAATTATTAGATATAGTAATAATAAAATTTTAGATCAATTTTCAAGCTTAATAAATCCACTTAGAAAAATTCAACCATTCGTTCAAAAATTAACTGGAATTAATTCAAATATGGTTAAAAACGCTCCAAAGTTCTATCAAGTAGCAAAAAGAATCATTGAAATAACAGAGGGCTGTATATTAGTCGCTCATAATTCAAATTTTGATTACAGAATTTTGAAAATTGAATTCGAAAGACTCGGATACGAATTTAGATTAAAAACTATATGTACTGTAGCACTTTCAAAAAAAATTCTACCAAACATAGAATCATATAAATTATCTAGAATTACTAAGGCACTTGGAATTCCAATAGGCAAATCACATAGGGCGATGAATGATGCACAAGCAACTTTAAAGCTTTTTAAAATTTTACTTTCCAAAGACAAAAAAAAGTTGATAACAAAAAGTATGATTAAAAACATTAATCCTATTAAAGATAAATACATTAAACTAATTGATAATATACCTGAGGAAATTGGAGTCTTATACTTGTATGACAAATCAGGGAAAATATTTTTTATATCAAGTAGTGAAAACATAAAAAGAAGTTTGATAAATTATATTGTCGGTGAAAAAAAAACAGACATAGAAATTAGAGAAAATATTAACAATGTATCTTATGAAAAAACGGGCAACAAATTGATTTCTATAATTAAAGAATATAATGATTCGATTTCACTTAAACCGAAACTTAAAAAAAAATCTAAGAACATTGATAAATATGATTTTAAAAAAAATTTAGATTTTAGATTTGAAGATGAAAACTTTCTAATTATTGATAAAGGTAATAGCCCTGATAATAAAAGTTTTATTTGGATAAAAAATCATAAATTAATTGGTTATGGTTATTTTAATTTGAATCATCAAATAAATAATTCAGAATTATTAAAAAAGTTAGTTATAAGTGTTAAATATCCTGAAAAAATCATTTCAGTTATTAAGTACTTTTATAAAACAAAGAAATTTAATTCGATTGTTAAAATTGAATAAACTATATGACGTTATAGTATACAAATATCAAAATCACTTGTCTTTAAAATACGATTAGTTTAATAATTTATGAAAAAACAAAACTACTTAATTCATGTTACTGGTCCAACTTGTTCGGGTAAAACATCATTAGCAATTGTTTTAGGTGAGTTTTTTAAAACTGAAATCATCTCATTTGATTCTAGACAATTTTACAAGAAAATGAATATTGGTACATCAGTTCCTAATAAAAAGGAATTAAAAAAATGTAAACATCATTTTATTCAACATAAAAAGATTACGGATAATTATAATATTGGTGATTACAGGAAAGACACCTTGGAATTATTAAAAATTTTATTTAAAAAAAATAATTTTGCAATTTTAGTAGGTGGATCAGGTTTATATGCTGATTCAGTTATATATGGGTTAGACGAATTCCCAAATGTTAACAATGAAATTAAAAAAGAAGTAAGATCTGTTTATTTAAAAGAAGGTGTTTCAAAAATTAGAGAACTACTAAAAAAAAACGATCCTGAATACTTTAAAAAAGTCGATTTAAATAATCCACAAAGACTTATTAGAGCATTAGAAATATGTTTATCATCAAATTCCAATTACTCCTTTTTTATTGGTAAAAAAAAACCACCAGAATTTTTTAAAACAATTTCTGTCATTAAGTTTATGGAAAGAGATAGGCTTTATGAAAAAATTAATGATAGAGTTGATAAAATGATTAATGAGGGCCTTGAAAATGAGGTTAAATCCTTATTTACTTATTCCAAATTAAATTCTTTACAAACAGTTGGTTATAAGGAATGGTTTGGATATTGGAATAAAAAATATTCATATGAAAAAACAGTAGAATTAATAAAAAGAAACACCAGAAGATATGCAAAAAGACAAATGACCTGGAACAAAAAATATATTGATGCAATAGTTTATAGCGATGATATGAATATCCAACAGTTACTAAGATTAATAAAAAAGAAAACTATAGGTTAAAACGAAAATGAATAATATCTCCGTCCTTTACAATATATTCCTTCCCCTCTACCCTAACTTTTCCAGCCTCTCTAACTTTCAGTTCTGATCCATGATCTATGAAATCGTCATATGATATTACCTCAGCTTTAATAAACCCCTTTTCAAAATCTGAGTGGATTACACCTGCAGCTGATGATGCGTTAATCCCAATTGGAATTGTCCAAGCCTTCACCTCCTTCTTTCCAACAGTAAAAAAAGTATGCTGATTTAATAATTTGTATGTTTTTTTTATGAGTTTTTCTGAACCTGATTCACTAAGACCTAAATCATTTAAAAACAATTTACGATCATCAAACTCGTCAAATTCATTAATTTCTGACTCAGTACTTGCTGCTAAGACAAGCACTTCAGATTTTTCATTTAGAGCTAACTTTTTAATTCTATCCACATATTCATTACCATTTAAGATATATTTTTCAGACACATTACATAAATACATTACTGGTTTACTAGTTAAAAGTTGTAAATCATTTACAAACTTTTGTATTTCACTTGATTCAAAACTACATTCACGAATATTTTTAGATTTAGATATTTGTAACTTTAAATTTTTTAGTATTGCTAACGATTTTATTGCAATAGTATCACCTGACTTTGCAATTCTTGATAATTTTTCTATTCTCTTTTCAATTAATTCAAGATCTTTTAATTGTAATTCTAAATCTATTATTTCTTTATCTCTAACCGGATCAATATTTCCATCAACATGAATAATATTGTCATCATCGAAGCATCTTATTACATGAATTATTGCATCTGTTTCCCTTATGTTAGATAAAAACTTATTGCCTAAACCCTCCCCTCTACTCGCACCTTTAACTAAACCAGCTATATCAAGAATTTGAACAGTAGCCGGAATGATTTTTTCAGGATTAACTAAATCATCTAATATGGAAAGTCTTTTGTCTGGAACGTTTATAATACCAATATTAGGTTCAATGGTACAGAAAGGAAAATTAGCGCTTTGTGCTTTGACATTAGACAAACAATTAAATAAAGTGGATTTACCAACGTTTGGGAGACCAACTATTCCTGCTTTCATAAATAAATTTAATTATGAATTAGGATGTAATATTTTTTGTTTTATAAGTAAAACATTTTCTGCTTCAATATTATTTTCATCTGTAACACAACAGTCTACTGGACATACAGCAGCACATTGTGGTTCGTCATGAAAACCCTTACACTCTGTGCATTTGTCGGTTACTATATAATAGAATTCTTCTGAAACAGGAGATTGTATTTCATCAGCGTTGACTTCATTACCATCATGAAGAATCGCATTTCCTTCTAACGATGTACCATCTTTATATGTCCAGGTCTCTGCACCTTCATAAATTGCAGTATTAGGACATTCAGGTTCACATGCACCACAATTTATACATTCATCTGTTATTTTTATAGCCACAAATAATTAGTTTGTATATTTTTGTTCAAAAATAATATCTTATTAGCTATTGAACAAATAAATGGATAAACTAAATAAAAGAATTACTGCTATTGCAAAGTTGGGTAAATACTTATGTGAAATAGATTTAAAAGAAAAAAAATATAAAGACTTATTGCTAACCATTAATAAAACATATAGTCATAATAAATGGTTTACAATTGAAAATCAATTAATTGCATTAAAAAAATGGGGGAAAATATTAAATAAAGAAAGCATAAAAACATGGCTAAATAAATATTTAATAAATGAAAAAAATACAAAAAAAAATATTGGTGTTATATTAGCTGGTAATATTCCTATTGTTGGATTTCACGATATTATTTGTGTAATATTAACTGGTAATAAATTAGAAGTAAAGAGATCTTCTTCTGATCAATATTTAATTCCTTTTCTATTAGAAAAATTATGTCAGTTTGACCAGATTTTTGAAAATACATTTAAATTTATTGATAAAAAATTCTCAAAGATTCAAATGATTATAGCAACTGGGAGTAATAATAGTTCAAGATATTTTAATTATTATTTTTCACATATACCCAGTATTATAAGAAAGAATAGATCTGGCATTGCTATTTTAGATGGAAAAGAATCTGAAGATGAAATTGATTTGTTAGTTGCTGATATTTTAACTTATTATGGGCTTGGATGTCGAAGTGTTTCAAAATTATTTTTACCAATTAATTATGATTTAAATATAATTTTCAAATCCTTATATAAATACTCAAAGATTATAAAATCAAAAAAATATTCTAATAATTACGATTATTACAAAACAATATTCTTAATGAATAAAATTAGTTTTTTAGAAAATGGCTTTTTTATTTTAAAAGAAGATAAATCATATAATTCTCCTGTATCTTGTTTAAATTATGAATATTATAGTGACTTAAAAAAATTAAAAAAAAAAATTTTTGATGATAAGGATCTAATTCAATGTATCGCAACAAAATTAAATATACCAAATAGCTTTCCGCTTGGATCACTTCAATCTCCAAGTCTTTTTGATTACGCTGATAATATTGACACAATTAAATTTATTTTAAATGAAAATTAATAATTGTTCAAAAAATTTATAAAAAAATTAAAAATCACAACTAAAATTCAAATTGATCTTTTGATATTTGCAATTATTTAAAAATATGAAAAAACATAATTTTAGTGCAGGACCTTCAATTTTACCAAAAGAAGTCATTAATGAATCATCTAGATCAGTTGCTGAATTAGATTCAATTGGTCTTTCCCTAATAGAAATTTCTCATAGAAGTAAAGAGTTTATTTCAATAATGAACGAAGCTCAATCGTTAGTACTTAAACTTTTAAAATTAGATTCGAGTAATTATAAAGTACTATTCTTACAAGGGGGTGCAAGTATGCAATTTCTCATGACTGCAATCAATCTATTAGATAAAAGAGCTGGTTTTATAAATACTGGTTCATGGTCTCAAAAAGCAATAAATGAAGCTAAAATTTTTGGTGAAGTAATTGAAGTCGCTTCTTCAAAGGATAAAAATTATAATTACATTCCAAAAAAAATTTCCATTGCTAAAAAAATTGATTATTTGCATTTAACTACAAATAATACAATTTTTGGGACTCAGTTTAAGAATATACCCAACATTGATGTTCCATTAATTGCGGATATGAGTTCAGATATTTTTTCAAGAGATATAGATTATTCGCAATTTGATTTATTTTATGCAGGAGCACAAAAAAACATGGGTCCAGCAGGAACAACTCTTGTTGTAATTAAAGAAAATCTTCTTGGTAAAGTAAATAGAAAAATTCCCTCAATGCTTGATTACAAAGTTCATATTGATAAAGAAAGTATGTTCAATACCCCCCCAGTTTTTGCTGTTTATACATCACTATTAACCTTGAGATGGATAGATTCAAAGGGTGGGTTAAAAGAAATTGAAAAAATGAATAATAAAAAATCTGAAATGATTTATAATGAAATTGATAGAAATAAGGCTTTTATAGGATTTACTGAAAATGAGGATAGAAGTATAATGAATGCAACATTTAATTTAAAGGATGGTCTAAATGACGAATTATTTAATAAACTTTGTGAAGATAATGGTATAAGTGGAATAAAAGGACATAGATCGGTTGGAGGTTTTAGAGCATCAATATATAATGCAATGTCAATAGAAAGTATAGAAGTTTTAATTAATGTTATGAAAAAATTTGAAAAATTAATTTTATGAAGATATTAGCAAATGATGGTATTTCCGAATCTGGAAAAAATCTACTTTTAAAAAATGGTTTTGAAGTTATTACTGAAAATGTTCCCCAAGAAAACCTTATTGAATATATCAAAAAAAATAATATTTCAGTTTTACTAGTAAGAAGCGCAACAACTGCGAGAAAGGATTTAATTGATTCTTGTAAATCTTTGAAAATTATTGGTCGTGGCGGTGTAGGAATGGATAATATTGATGTAGAATATGCGAAAAAAAAAGGTTTAAATGTTATTAATACTCCAGCTGCTTCGTCAGCTTCAGTTGCTGAATTGGTTTTTAGCCATTTATATGGAGGAGTAAGATTCTTACATGATTCAAATAGAAATATGCCTTTGGAAGGGGATAAAGATTTTAAAAAACTAAAAAAATCTTATTCAAAAGGTATTGAATTAAGGGGTAAAACAATTGGTATAATTGGTTTTGGAAGAATTGGCCAAGAGGTTGCTAAAATTGCCTTAGGAATAGGTATGAAAATAATTGTTAGTGATAAATTTATTAAGAATTCTGAAATCATTATCAAGTTTTATGATGATCAAGAATTAGTTTTTAAAATTCAAACTGATACTTTAGATCATCTTCTTAAAAATTCTGATTTCATTACCTTACACGTTCCTGCTCAAAAAAATTATGTTATTGGTAAAAAAGAATTTTCAATGATTAAAAATGGCTCCGCTGTTATTAATGCTTCTCGAGGTGGAGTGATCGATGAAATTGCACTCTTAGACGCTTTAAACTCTGGTAAAATTTCTTTTGCAGGTCTCGACACATTTGAAGACGAACCAATGCCAAAAGTAAAAATTTTAATGCACCCTAATATTTCATTAACACCACACATAGGAGCTGCCACAAATGAAGCACAAGATAGGATTGGAATAGAACTTGCTGATAAAATATCCGAAATACTCGGTTAATGAAATATTTTAATTTATTAAAATCAAAATGGGGTATTAAGTCAAATCAGCAATTGATTATAATATTTGTTGTTTTTGGAATTACTGGGTCTTTGTCGATGATTATAACTGACCCAATTCTTAATTTCTTTGATATAAATAAAGAATTGTTTTCAATTTATTCATACGGAGATATAGTATATTGGATGATAAGATTAATTATTATTTTTCCAATTTACCAAGTACTATTAATTGCGATAGGATTTATTTTTAATCAATTTGATTTTTTTTGGGGATTTGAAAAAGAATTCCTTTCTAAAATTGGCTTTAAAAGATTTTTTAAAAATAAATAATAATATTATTTTTTTAATAAACCTGCATTTTTCTTTCTCAGCAATTGGATTTTTGGTTTTATGACAAAACTGCAATATGGTTGATTTTTATTGTTATTGTAATAGTTTTGATGTTCACTTTCTGCTAAGTAAAAATTTTTAAATTCAACAATTTCGGTTAAAATCTTACTAGTAAATACTTTGTCTTTATTTAATTTTAATATAAAATCTTCTGAAAGTTCTTTCTCATGTATATTTGTATAAAAAATTGCTGATCTGTAATGATTTCCTATATCATTACCCTGCCTATCCTTAGTTGTAGGATCGTGTGAATTAAAAAAAACATTTAATAATTCTTCAAATTTGACTTTGAAAGGATCATAAAATACTTTAACTGTTTCAGCATGACCAGTTGAACCACTGCACACTTGATAATAACTCGGATTATTTGTATGTCCACCAGAAAAACCAGACTGAACTTTAGTAACACCATAGATTTGATCAAAAATGGCTTCAGTACACCAAAAACATCCTCCTGCAAAATAGGAAACCTTTTCTTTATTCATATTTTTTTTAAAAAATCAAAAATATATTAAATTTTTAAATTTTAAATTCAATACAATTAAAAATATTAATTTTAACAGATATGAAAAAAATATTATCTGCAAAAAATATTTCAAAAACTTATAAATCAGAAAAAGTATTAAATAATATAGATTTTGATATTTATAGTGGTGAAATCGTGTCAATTATTGGTCCTTCAGGTGCAGGGAAAACTACATTAATTGAAATCTTAAGCACTATTTTAAAGCCTGATAAAGAAGAAAAATTTTCTTTAAAAATTGCAGGTAAAGAAATTCAAAACTTAAGTGATAATGAAATATGTAAAATTAGAAATGATTCAATAGGTTTTATATTTCAATCTCATGAGTTACTCCCTGAATTTTCAGCAATTGAAAATGTCATGCTACCTGGACTCATAAAGGGATTACCAAAAAATATCTGCTTGCAAAAAGCAAAAGACCTATTAACTGAATTAAATTTAATAAAAAAAATAAATTCTTCCCCCACTGAATTATCAGGTGGAGAACAACAAAGAGTATCTGTTGCTAGGGCACTAATAAATCAGCCAAAAATTATTTTTGCTGATGAACCAACTGGTAATTTAGATTCGAAAAATGCTGAATTACTTCATAAAATATTTTTGAATCTTAGAAAAAAATATAATCAAACTTTCATCATTGTTACTCATAACGTCAAACTTGCATCTATGTCTGACAGAGTATTAAATCTAAAGGATGGAATGCTTATAAATTAAATTTTACGTGATTTACAAAGAATTTCTTGAAGAAAAAGCCAGACTATACGAATCACCAGAATTTATAAAACTTGATCCTATAAAAATACTTCATAGATTTAATAAAAAAGAAGATATTGAGATCTCAGGTTTTTTAACTTCTACAATATCATGGGGAAACAGAAAAACAATAATTAAAAATTCAATGAAAATAATTCAATTATTAGACAACTCACCTCATGAATTTATATTAAATCATCAAGATAATGATCTGAAAATATTTGATGGATTTGTCCATAGAACATTTAATTCTGAAGATTTAAAATATTTCATTAAATCATTAAAAAATATTTATTTAAATCATAATGGTCTTGAGAATTTATTTTATAAAAATATTGTAGATGATAAACTTCAAAGAAGTATACATTTTTTTAGAAAGATATTTTTTGAATTGAAACATGAAAAAAGAACTAGAAAACATGTTTCAGATCCCTTTAATAGCTCTGCATCAAAAAGATTAAATATGTTTTTAAGATGGATGGTTAGATCTCCTAAAAATGGTGTTGATTTTGGAATATGGAAAAAAATTAAACCATCACAACTTTCCTGTCCACTTGATATTCACTCAGGTAAAGTTGCAAGAAAATTAGGGTTAATTAAAAGAAAACAAAACGATTATAAGTCTCTTCAAGAATTAGATTTAAATTTAAGATCATATGATCCGATTGATCCAGTAAAATTTGACTTTGCGCTTTTTGGTCTTAGCGTGTATGAAAAATTTTAAATTACCTAATGATAAAAAATATCATTTTTTCTATTACTTTTGTGATCCTATTTGTTTACTAATAAATGGATATATTAATTAAAAATGCTACGATAGTTGATTCTTCATCCAAATTGCATTTTTTAAAAAAAGATATTTTAATAGTTAACGGTATAATTAAATCTATTGAGGATTTAATTGACCTAACTGACATTAATATTATCTCAAAAAAAAACCTTCATATTTCACCAGGATGGTTTGATCCTAGCGTTTGTTTTGGAGAACCTGGATATGAAGAAAGAGAAACAATTTCAAACGGTTTAAAAACTGCTGGATTAAGCGGATTCACAAGGATAGGATTAAACCCTAATACTAATCCAATCATTGACAATATACTAGGAGTTAATAACTTAATAAACTATTCTGAAAAATCACCAACTAAAATCCATCCTATTTCCTCTTTAACTATTAATCAAAAGGGTAAAAGACTTGTTGAATTATCAACCTTAAACTCCAATGGTGCAATTGGCTTTGGTGATTATAAAAAACCAATAAAAGATTCAAATTTGTTAAAAATTGCGTTAAAATATTCTCAGAAATTTAATGGCTTAATTTTTTCATATCCTAATGATATAAATCTTAGTAATAATGGAATTGTAAATGAAGGGATAATTAGCGCAAAAAACGGATTGCCAGGTATTCCAAAATTAAGTGAGATAGTACAAATTCAAAGGGATATCGAGATTTTAAAATACTCAGGAGGTTCATTATTAATTCCATATATAACTACTACTGAAAGTGTAGAATTAATTAGAAATGCAAAAAAACAGGGCTTAAACATTTATTCATCTGTATCCATAATGCATTTATATTTTTCAGATAGCGAAATTGAAAATTTTGATCCCATTTTTAAATTTTTTCCACCTCTTAGGTCAAAAAATGACAGTTTATCACTTAGAGAAGGACTTATAGATGGTACTATTGATATGGTAACGTCAATGCATGAACCAATTAATAAAGAACTTAAGAATTTATCGTTTATAAATTCTGTTGATGGATCAGTTGGGTTAGAGGTGGTTTTTGGTATGTTAAGTAAACTATTACCCTTAGATAAGATTATTCAAATCTTAACAAGAGGAGTGAATTGTTTTAATATTGAAAAAAATCCTTTGAAAGTTGGATCTATAGCTAACATAACTTTATTCTCCCCAGATACAAAGTGGACTTTTACTAAGTCATCAATTAATTCAAAATCAAAAAATTGTGCATTTATTAATCAAAAAATGCAAGGTAAAGTCTACGGTATAGTAAATGACAATAAAATTTTATTGAATAATTACTGATAAATGAAATTATTAAAGGTACTTATTAGAAATTCCAAAATAAAAAATAAAAAAACTGGTCTTATTTTTCTTTTACATGGTTATGGTAGTAACGAAAAAGATTTATTTTCTTTTTCAGAATTTCTTCCAAAGAATAATCACATTATCTCGTTTCAGGCTCCTAAAGAGTTAGAAAAAAATTGTTATTCATGGTATGATATATATTTTAATGATAATTCTGTGAAATCTTATAATGTTAAACAAGCTAGGATGTCAATTGAGATTATTTACAATAATATTATACATTATTCCAATTTATTTAATCACGTTGGAAAAATAACTTTGATAGGGTTTAGCCAAGGTGCGATTTTGAGTTGGGCACTAGGGATTAATTATCCAGATAAAATTAATAAACTTGTTTTACTAAGTGGATATTTCAATGAAGAATTGATAAATAATAAATCTAATGAATTAAAAGAATTAAAATGCTTTATTTCTCACGGTATATATGACCAAGTAATTCCAATTGAAGTGGCAAGAGATTCAATTAAAAAAATTGAAAAACACAATATTAACTATGAATTTAATGAATATCCTGAAGCTCATGGTGTATCTAATCAAAACTTAAATGATATAATAAACTGGTTATCAAATTGAAACTATTTTCAAATTATCGTAAGCAAGGTTTATACCCATTGGTAATTCCTTTTCTATTTCATCATGAAAACCCATAAGGTGGCTAATATGAGTAATATATGAACGATTAGGATTTAGTTTCTTTATTATCTCGATTGCTTCATCTAAACTTAAATGAGAAATGTGAGATTCTTTCTTTAGTGCATTAATAACTAATACATCAAGGTTTTTAAGTTTTTTTAATTCTTTTTCAGAAATTGTTTTAACATCGGTTAAATATGCAAAATCTCTTATTCTATAGCCCATAACCGACAATTTATTGTGTAAAACCTTTACTGGAGTGATTTTTTCATTATTCAAAAAAAAAGGAAAATCGAAATCAATTTTATTAGAATTGACAGATGGTACACCTGGGTATTTATTTTTTTCATCAAAGATGTAACTGAACCTTTTTTTTAAGGCCTTTAAAACTCTTTTTTGAGCATAAATAGGAATATTACCATATTTAAAAAAAAATGGTCTAATATCGTCTAAACCTGCAGAATGGTCTGCATGTTCATGAGTAAAAAGAATACCGTCAATTTTAGAAATACTATTATTTAGCATTTGTTGTCTAAAATCAGGACCGCAGTCAATTATATAGGTTTTATTTTTCCAAGAAATTGAAATTGATACTCTTAATCTTTTGTCTTTTTTGTTTTGACTTAAACAAACTGGATGCTTACTACCAATAACTGGAATACCCTGAGATGTTCCTGTTCCCAAAAAAATAATTTCTATCATTTTTCAAAATTATACATTTGTTGTAAGATAAATCAATATTTGTACATTTGCATTTCTAATTTAGATAAAATATGCCATTCTCTAACGATAATGATTTAGATTTTGAAAAACGTCGCCCATCTGTTGAATCCAAGGCCTTAAGAATTAATTTAAATCCAGCAATGTATGGCACATTTGCTGAAATTGGTGGTGGTCAAGAGGTCGCTAGAAATTTTTTTAGAGTTGGAGCAGCTTCAGGAACAATAGCGAAAACAATTAGCGCATATGATAAAAATTTTAGTGATGATATATATGGAGAAGATGATGATGGAAGATATGTTACTGAAGTTAGATTAGAAAAAATGTTAAATCATGAGATGAAACTATTAGAAGATCGTATTCCAAGAGATTCAAGTCCTGATAAACTTTTTTTTACTTATGCTAATACAGTAGCGACAATCGATTTTGCTAAAAAATACAAGGGCCATGGTTGGATGGGAGTTAGATTCCAAACAAAACCAAATGAGGAGTATAGCGATATTATTCTGCATGTTAGATTTCACCAAACAAATGCAAAACTTCAACAAGAAGATTTAGGTATTATTGGAGTAAACTTAATTTATGGAGCATTTTATAAAAATAGTAAGCCAAAAAATCTTGTTAAATATCTTTATGATCATATTGACAAGGAGTCAATTGAAATTGACACAATTAATTTTAAAGGACCATTATTCAAAAAAATTGACAACAGGCTTATGAGTTTAGAATTAGTTAAAAATAATATGACAGAGGCAGTAATGTTTGACTCAAATGGCAATAATATATTACCTGCAAGAATTCTTTATAAAAAGAATATACTGGCCTTAAGAGGAAGTTTTAGACCTGTAACTAAAGTTAATATTGATATGTTTGAAAAATCCTATGAGGTTTTTACAAGAGAAGCTGATGTTGATGAGTCTAAATCTGAAGTGATATTTGAAATAACTCTATCAAATCTAATGGGACAAGGCGAGATAGATGAAAGTGATTTTATGGACAGAGCTAAGCTATTATGCTCATTGGGACATACAGTAATGATTTCAAATTTTAAAGAATATTACAAATTAGTAGACTATTTCTCAAATTATACTAAAAAGCAATTAGGTTTAACAATGGGAGTAAATAATTTTGTAGAAATTTTTAATGAAGAATATTATAAAGACATTGATGGAGGGATATTAGAAGCTTTTGGTAAAATGTTTCATAACAAAGTCAAAGTCTATCTTTACCCCATTTCAAATAATGATGGACAGATAATTAATAGCACTAATCTAAAACTTCATCCAAGAATGAAAGATTTTTATAAATTTTTTAAATACAATAATAAAGTTATTGATCTGTTTGATTTTGAAGAAAAATATTTAGAAATCTTCTCTAGAGATATCTTAAAGAAAATCAAAAATGGAGAAAAGGGTTGGACAAATAAATTACCTGAAGGTATCTCAGAAATGATTATTAAAAATAAAATGTTTGGATATAAATAAAAAAACTATATTATTTGATTGGTATGATCTTTAGTTTTAACCTTATCAATTATTCTTTCAACTTTTCCATTTTCATCAATTATAAAAGTTGTCCTTATTATTCCTTCATATTCTTTTCCCATAAATTTCTTTAATCCCCAAACTCCGAAAAGTTTAATTAATTCTTTTTTTTCATCTACAATTAATGGAAATGGAAAATTAAATTTATCAGCAAATTTTTTTTGTTTTACCATAGAATCGGCACTAACTCCCAATATACTATATCCATTAGTCTTCAAAGAGTAAAAATTTTCAGATAAATTACAAGCTTGAGCAGTACATCCAGGTGTATTTGCCTTCGGATAGAAAAAAATAATTAGTTTTTTACCTAAGTAATCTGTTGACTTATGAGTTATACCATTGTGGTCAACAACAGAAAAAAATGGTAAATCTGAATCTTTTTTTAATTTCATTTTTTTTAAATATATAAAAAATTATTTTTGTTTGAATCTTAGTTAAGAGTTTTTTAATTTATAGAGTTAGTTTTATGAAAAAAATAGAAAAAGTTAAATTCATAATTAAAACCCTGGATAAACTTTATCCTAAGATACCAATTCCATTAAACCACAGTAATTCTTTTACTCTTCTAATTGCAGTTTTATTATCTGCTCAAAGTACAGATATCAGAGTAAATAAAACTACTCCAAAGTTATTCAATTTAGCTGACAACCCTCATGATATGAGTAAAATATCAATTGATAAAATAAGAAAAATAATTAAACCAATTGGTCTATCAAATACCAAAGCAAAAGGTATCTATAATTTATCAAAAATTTTAATTGATAAGTTTGCAGGAGTTGTTCCAGATAATTTTAATGACTTAGAATCATTACCATCAGTTGGACACAAAACAGCGAGTGTTGTTTTAGCTCAAGCGTTTAACATACCAACTTTTCCAGTTGACACACATATTCATAGATTAATGTATAGATGGGGTTTGTCAAGTGGTAAAAATGTAGTAAAAACAGAAAAAGACGCGAAAAGATTATTTCCAAAAAACAAGTGGAATTCAATACATCTTCAAATTATTTGGTATGGAAGAGAATATTGCCAAGCTAGAGGATGGAAAATTGAAAACGATATAATCACAAAAATGATCGGAAGAAGTAAGTATAAAAATAAATTAGGCTGACAGAATTATTTGATTTTCGCTTACAAGCTTCCTTAAATTAATAATGGCATACCTCATTCGACCAAGAGCTGTGTTAATTGAAACATTTGTTAATTCTGAAATTTCTTTAAAACTCATTTCTCTAAATAATCTCATTTCAATTACCTCACGTTGATCATAAGGTAATTCTAATATCATTTTATTTAAATCAATATTAACTTGCTCATTTATAATTGTATTTTCAATATTAGGAATATCATCACTTATCAATTTAAAAACATCAAAATCATCTCTTGATTTAAAAAATTTTATCCGGCTACTTTTCCTAAAGTGATCAACAATTAAATTATGAGCAATTCGCATAACCCAGGATATAAACTTACCCTCCTCATTATAAAGACCTCTTTTTAGTGTATCAATTACTTTTATAAAAGTTTCCTGAAAAATATCTTCAGAAATATCTCTGTTAGAAACTTTGGATTGAATAAAGTTAAAAATTTTAGATCTGTATTTATTTATTAACTTTTCTAAGGATTTTTGATTGCCATTAATGTAAGAAGATATTAAAAATGGGTCTTGATTATTTGAATTAGAACTCATAAAAATTACTTTTAATTAAACTAAAATTGTTAAAAAAAATTTATTAAAAAGTAAAATTTATTATAGGCAGTGAATTTAATTTAGATCAAATATACGAAATTTATTCATATTGAATTTTATTTGGCTAAAAGACATTAATGTAATTCAAGTGAATGGAATTTAAATTAATTTTTTAAATCACAAAAATTTTAAAAAAAAACTATAAGTCGTATATTTATAGATTACTTTTTTCTTAAATTAAAAATACAGATATTAATTCAAAAAACAGCATAATAATTAAGGGAGCAAAGTTGCATAACTTAAAAAATATCGATGTAAATATCCCAAGAAATAAATTTACTGTGGTAACTGGCTTATCTGGTTCTGGTAAATCCTCGCTTGCATTTGATACATTATATGCTGAGGGACAAAGAAGATATATTGAAAGTCTATCCTCTTATGCTAGGCAATTTATGGGTAAATTAAATAAACCAGATGTTGATGATATCATTGGAATTTCCCCTGCTATAGCAATTGAACAAAAAATAAATATTACTAATCCAAGATCTACCGTTGGGACTAAAAGTGAAATATATGACTATTTAAAGTTACTGTTTGCTAGAATTGGAAAAACATATTCTCCAGAAACTGGAAAAATAATTACAAGGGATGATAATAGATCTGTGATAAACTATTTAAAAAAGTTCAAAGTAGGGTCAAAATTAGTATTATCCTCTCCAATTAAATTTGATGATAATCACAGCTTCGATGATAAACTTAAATTATATGCTTATCAAGGATTTGCAAGGATTTTTTATGAAAACACTTTAATTAAAATATCAGATATTAAAAAACCAATAAAAAATAAATTTTGCTTAGTCATTCAGAGAATTCTTATAAATGAAGACTTAAATTCTCTTGATTCGTTAGCAAGTGAAATTGACTTGGCATTTTATGAAGGAAAAGGAGAATGTGAGATAGTTGATTTGGAAAATTTAAAAATTAAAAAATTTTCTAACAAATTTTCAGATGAAATAAGAAATTATACAAATCCAAATATACATTTATTTAGTTTTAATAATCCTTTCGGAGCATGTAAAAAGTGTCAAGGTTATGGTGATATAATTGGGATTGATCCTGATTTAGTAGTACCTGA
>CESO01134944.1_pt1 | contig 17807 bp, 22 predicted proteins | sample 356341 | NCBI WGS metagenome assembly CESO01 (sample SAMEA2621812, study PRJEB7988) | marine metagenome | biome: marine biome (ENVO:00000447); feature: deep chlorophyll maximum layer (ENVO:xxxxxxxx); material: "saline water (ENVO:00002010), including plankton (ENVO:xxxxxxxx)" | depth 35 m
ATTTGTTTTGTTTTTTCTTTTCTTTTTACGTCGTGTTAAAAAATGTTGAAGTCTTTTCTTTAATGTTTCTTTTTTTCTTTTTCTTTTTCTAATTTCATTTACTATTGGATGATCTGAAAATGTATATTTTTTCATAATATCATTATCTCTTAACTGAATAAGTCCTATACCTGGATTATTATTTGATTTCTCAAAAGACATTTTTTTTCCTTTGACATCTTCAATACCATTAATATTACTATAAGAGGATGAATTACTCATTACTTTAAAAAATCTATTTTGTTCCATTTCTAATATAATTATATATTTTATATTTATAATGGAAGTAAAATATATAAATATAAAAAATTTACCAAGAATAAAGCTAACATTAAAGAAAAAAAATATCATAAAGATTAAAACAAAAGATTTATCTGATTTAATAGATTTGAAATCAATATTACAATTAAAAAATTAGTATTTTTCTTTTATAATATGTTTTACTATTATTTCTCCTCCTTCTTTATTGGGTTCTATTTTATATTCTATTAATTTTTTATTTAAAATTTTACTTAATTTAAATATTTTGTGGTTATGAATTTCACCATATTCATATATTTTTTCATTCCATTTATCATATACAGGTTTAAAATCATCTTCTAATGTACCATGGAATGTATCACATAAAATAAGTCTAACTTTATTGTATTTTTTTTTAAATTTATTTAATATGTTTTTATATTTTTTGTACATATCATCTATTTTTTTATAATCAGCTTTATAATTATTTTTATAGTGATCATAAATATCATTCGCACCTATTGAAATAAATATCTTTGTTCCTATATTATTAAATTTTTTTGGTATTAAATTTAATTGTTGTTCAAGTTTGTTTATTGTAGCTCCTGTTTCAGCTATGACAATCCCCCTTTCTTTTTCCATTAAATCGCGAATATTATCTTTTTTAACATAATCAATATTATTTAAAACATTGTCACCTGTCAATATTATTTTACTTTTTCCTTCCATTCCTTCGATAAACCATTTATTATTTTTAATTTTATCTTTGATAACCCAAATTAAGAAAATAAATATTAAAAATATTAAAATAATTGATATTAAATCGTTCCTCATTTATATATATACATATGAAATTTTCATCAAAAAATACTTTAAAAAGACATAAAAGCAAAGCCAACAAAACAATTAAGAAAAAAATTGAATATAATAAATCATATAAACAAATACAGTATAATAATACTGTTAGGATGGCGAACTCAAAACTTATTAACATGTTGGAAACAATGGAGAATCTAATGTATGTTGAAGGAGAACCTTTTAAAGCAAGGGCATATTCTAAAGCTAAAGAGAGTATAATGCTTGAGACAGATAACATTAGTTCAGTTGATAGTTTGATAGGAAAAAATGGATTTAGAAAGGGTGGGAGCGTTGTTAAAACGGTTAAAGAGTTTCTAGATACGGGTAAAGTTAAAAAGATTGAGTCATCTATAAATGACCCAAGGCATTTGTTTACTTCTGTTTATGGAATTGGACCAAAGATTGCTAAGAAATTGTCAGACCCAAACGGTTTAAATATTAAAACTATTGAAGAATTGCGTGAACGTCAAGACGAAGTTTTAAATGATGTTCAGCGAAAAGGATTGCGATATTATGAAAATATTCTAGAAAGGATTCCAAGGAGGGAGATCGATAAATATAATGTAATGTTTAAAAAGTATTTCAGCACGCTTAAAAGCAAAACCGGTTCTTTTCAAATTGTTGGTAGTTGGCGTCGCGGAGCTAAAGATTCCGGTGATATTGACATTATTATTACGGATGAAAACGATGACAATACTGTTTATAAAAAGTTTATTGATAAGTTGATTGAAAAAAAGATTTTGGTTGAAGTTCTATCTAGGGGAAATGTTAAAACGCTTGGTATTTCAAAGCTTTCGCGTAGACATACACCTAGGAGGATTGATTTCATGTTTACACCTAAGAAAGAATTTACGTTTGCCATGCTTTATTTCACGGGTAGCAAGATATTTAACACGATTATGCGAAAGCGTGCTCTGGACATGGGTTATTCAATGAATGAACACGGTATTCACACGATGGTAAATAAAAAGAAGGGAGAACGATTGGAGCAATATTTTCCAACTGAACGTTCTGTATTTGAATTTCTTGGAATAGAATTCAGAGAACCTCACGAACGCACAGATGGGAATTCATTTAAGCTTTTGGGAGAAAATGTAAAAGTGGAAAAAGTCGAAAAAAAAACAACTAAAAAAAAAGCACTAAAAAAAAAGCCCCGCGTGACGGATATTAAGAAAAATCTTAAAACATTTCAAGGGAAAGGAGAAAGCTTTTTACAAACACTAGATGAAACCGAGATTGAAAATATGATTAAAGTTGCTGACGAACATTACTATGGCAAAAACAAACCGCTTCTTCAAGATGAAACATATGATGTTTTGCGAGAGTGGGCAGAAGAAAAATATCCCAAAAATGAAGTCATTCAAAAAGGTCATGAAGGAATTCAAGTAGGCGATGATAAAAAGGTTCAGCTACCATTTTACATGCCTTCCATGGATAAAATTAAGCCAGATACAAAAATTTTGGCGAATTGGATGAAGAAATATAAAGGTGCGTATGTTATTTCAGCGAAGCTAGATGGTATGAGTGCTCTATATTGTAAAGAGGGTGATACATTGAAACTTTACAGTAGAGGAAATGGTAAAGTAGGTCATGATATTTCATATTTACTACCATTCTTAAAGCTTCCAAAGATTGATAAGATGGTAGTAAGAGGAGAATTGATTATTACAAAAACAAAATTTAAAAAATATAAAAAGGAATATGCGAATGAAAGGTCTTTTGCTTCTGGACAAAGACATGCGAAGAATGTAAAAGATGAAGACAAACTTAGTGATTTGGATTTCGTGGCGTATGAAGTGATTAAGCCAAAGATGAAGCCAAGTCTTCAGTATAAAATTCTTTCTAAAAATAAATTTAAGACGGTTTTAAATAAATCACTTAAGAAAATCAACCAAGATATTCTTTCAAAGTATCTTATGGACTGGCGTGAAAAATATGATTATATTATTGATGGTGTTATTTGTATTGATGATAAACAATATCCTCGCAAAGCAAAAGGAAATCCCGACCATGCTTTTGCTTTTAAAAAGGTTATGAATGATCAGGTTGCCGAATCTATTGTTATTGATGTATTGTGGTCAAAGACAAAGTATGGTTATGTAAAACCAAAAATTAAAATGAGACCAGTAAAGATTGGCGGTGTTAAGATTACATATGCTACAGCACACAATGCCAAATATATTGTAGATAATAAGATCGGTGTTGGTAGTGTTATACAAGTAGTTAGAAGTGGTGATGTTATTCCTAAGGTATTGAAAGTTGTGAAGGCGGCGAAAAAACCAAAAATGCCGGATGAAGATATGGGTGTGAAATGGAATAAATCTGGAGTAGATTTGATATTGAAAGATATGAATGATTCAACAGTTAGGGATAAGACAACGTTGGCGTTTTTCAAAACAATTAGTGTCGATGGTTTGAAAGAAGGAAATTTGAAAAAGATTATTGCTGCTGGATATGATACAATAGGGAAAATCTTGGAAATGGAAGTAGATGATTTCTTGGAGATTCCGGGATTTAAAGAAAAGATGGCAGACAAGATTCATTCTAGTATGAAAAAGCAAATTAGTAAGGTTGAGCTTCCACTGCTGATGGACGCTTCAAATACGTTTGGACATGGTATGGGTGAAAGTAGATTTAAACTTATTCTGGCACAATATCCTGATATTATTGAGAGTAAATTGTCAAATGGCGAAAAGCGTGAAATGGTTTCAGATATCGATGGATTTGCCGAGAAGACGGCAATGAAATTCGTTAAAAACATTCGTGAATTTAAAAAATTTCTAAAAACAAATAAGCTTGAATACAAATTGAAAGAAAAGCCTAAGAAGAAAAAGGTAAATAAGTCTCATCCACTGTACAATAAAAAGATTTTGATGAGTGGTTTTAGAGATGAAAGTATTGCTATGAAGATTAGAGAGATTGGTGGAGAAATTTCGAGCAGCGTAAGTAAGCATTTAAACTTTTTGGTAGTAAAAGATAAAAATACAAAGGGAAGTAAGATTAAAAAAGCGCGGGTATTTGACACAATCGAAATTATTACAAAAGATGATTTTGTAAATAAATATCTATAAACTAACTTTATAAGGATAACAATAATGTAATTCTTGTTCTAAATTTTGTAATCTACCAAACATGAATGCTTTTAAAAATGAACTGTGACTAACAATACAAATATTTTTTTCTGTTCTAGACATTATAAATTCTTTTAAAAGATTAACTCGTTCTAAACATTCTTTTTCTGTTTCTTTATCATCGGTGTCATCTATCCAATAAGGAGAAACTTCACTCAAATAAGAAAAATCAACATTTGGATATAATTCTTTTAATTTAGTTTTATTTTTTCTTTTATTACAGTAATCAACTGATTGTGGATATTCCGTAATTTCATCTATAGCTATAATTTTTTTTGTTGTATTTTTAAAAATATTTGTAGCTGTTTGTAAAGTGCGTTTACTTGGCGATACAAAAACAACATCTATTTTATGTTTATCTCTCCATGTCCTACCAAGTTCTCTAGATTGTATTTCACCATCTTCAACCAATGGAGTATCTGTATAAACTTTATCAGTATAAGCTCTTGTTCCAATTAATTTAAATAAAGTATTATGAAGAGCTTTTCCGTGCCTAATAAACCAAATATTTTTGGACATTATAATTTAATATTACTTATTATTTATTTATTTTATACGTATTTTATATATGGAAAAAGTTGACTTAAAAAATGGCGAAGAGCTAATTTTAAGATGTAAAAATAGTCATTTTATCGAAAAAAAAAAATATAAAACTCTCGAAGGTCCAATTGTTGTGAATGTTAACTGTGAAACTCCAGGTGAAATTAATACGCCATTAACATTTAGAGAAGCGATGTTAGCTGGAGACTTATATGCTATCCCTTCTGCTGGCCATATGTTTAGTGGGGTACAAACAAAATATTTACCCCCTACGCATTTGCCAGATGGGACACCAAATCCTGCTAGAAGGATACTGTGGGAGCAGCGTTCGCAAGAAAGAGAACAAGCGTTAGCTAATATGTCAAAAAAACAGTTGGCGGAATATAAAGAAAAAATAGCAAATCTTACAGGTGACCCCCGATTAGAACATGCTAAAAATATAGGATTATATCCTGCTTATAACTTAGCCGTAAAAGCAAAAGAAGCAAAACAAAAAGCAAAAGAAGCTAATCGAGACGCAAAAAAACTTAAAAAAGACGCAAAAAAAGCTATACAATACGCAAAAAAACTTAAAAAAACTTCTCTTAACAAATCAAAAAAAAAGAATAAGAGTAGAGGAGGAAGAAAAAAATTACGTAAAAAAACAAAAAAAAGAAGACCTAATCGAAAAAAAAGAAAAAGGAAAAAGAAAAAAACTAGAAAAAAATAATTACATTCAATAAAATATTAAAATTAAATACAATAATTTAAATATATGTCAAAAGAATATTGTGAACAACTAAAAGAAAATTTAAAAGAATGTTATAAATGTCCTATTGAGATGTGTGATTCTGTATGTATGATTGGTATTCATTATAAACAATGGAAGAATAATTGTGATAAGTATGATAATAAAAATGTGATACGCAGGAAAAAAAATTCATTTGTAAATGATTTACTATCTTTTTATGAGGAAAAACTTAAAAAGTAAGATGAATATTGTATTTTTTTTTAGGGTCTTCTTTTAATTTAGTCCATATCATATGATAAATTTTACTAGAATGTTTTTTTCTTTTTTGTGTATCGCCGCCCAATACATTTTTAGAATATATCATATACTTGTCAGGATGTGGTTTTTTTTCATTATTCCAATCTAAAAATAACCCCATAACATATCTATTAATTTTCCTTAACATTTCTTCTAGTTTATCTTCTGTAAATATTTTCCATTTTTTTCCATTGAAATAAAATATCTTTTTTTTATTTTCAAAAGCAATAAATATATTTTCTTTTAACTTATTTAAAATTATATTTCCATAACCCTGCGCATAACCTTTTTGACATATAAATTTAAGAAATGGCATAGATATCCAATTTAAATTGTTAAAATATTCTTCATAATATTTATATTCTTTTTCATTGATTTGTTTCCCATTTTGATTCAACCATTGTAAGACATTAACCTTTTTAAGATTTCGTTTATGTTTCCGTTCAAGAAAGGCAATGCGTTCTTCAAGTTCGGTTAATTTTTTAATAAGAATTGTATTTGTTTTTTCATTATTTCTACACTTTTCACAGCATTCACTCATTTAAATAATATTTAATTATTTAAAAATTAAATATTATCAATTTATTTTAGTTTATATATATATAATGTCAATTTGTAATGATAATAAACCAGTTTCAAAATGTCACGGTCAGAGTGATGTTTACAGAGATCTTAGACAAAATAACCGACCACAGAGAATGACAGCATCTTCTTTTTTAGATGAAAAAAAAGCATTTACAGTTCTAGGTGGTTTATTAAGAGAAAAAGAAGCACAAGGACAAAATGATGCAGATAACAATAATTGTGTTACAAATGTAGGGGGTCCCGGAGACAAAGTTCAATCAGTAACAGATAAATGTTGTAATACAACTGGATACAAACATGGAGTTAAGAACAGACTTAATGGATATGGAAAAGGTGTTGACCAGAAACACGGTAGTTATGAACGATATCTAGCAAGAAAACGTGGTTGGAACATTATACAGCAAAATTGTAAGTAGATTTATCTTTTTCTTTTTTTTTACAATTAGAATTTAGTCTTTTGTTTATTTTAGCTACAACATCGCTAGTTGATGTTTCAAACATAAAAGGAAATAAAGCATGAAGAAACGCTTTGATAGATGCTATAAATAACATTATTGAAAACTTTAATGATAATAACATATGACTAAAATAATTCATACCCACATCACTAGGATGTTTATTAAATAATTCAAAAAAATTTTTGAAAATTGTTTTAATCATTATAAAATTAAATGATATAAAAATTTTATGATGAGTAATACTAAAATGAATAGACCAGACCAGCTTAAAAAAGTACAGAAAGAAGCTTTTGAATTATTTTGTAAAAAAAATCAAGATTACGGTGATTCTTTTGCCACATATGGAACGGTTGGTGTTATTGTAAGACTTGGTGATAAAATAAAGCGTCTTTTATCTGTAAGTGAAAAGGGTGTTACCATGGTAAATACGGAATCATTGCGAGATACTTTGATTGATTTACATAATTATGCCGCGATGGGGGTTATGTTAATGGATGAAAAAAAAGAAACCGTGAATGTTGTTGTAAAAAATAATGGAAATGTGAATGATATATTTGATTCTCATATTGTCTAACTAGCAATATCATGGATATAATACACTTTTGTTGTTTTCTTTGGAACAACAGTACAATAATTTGATAATTTTAATTTTTTTGAAATACCAGATGGTGATACGTTTAGTTCTTTCGCCAACTCTCTTAAAGACTTGTAAAGCTTAATAGTATGCTCCATATCAATAACTAGATAATTATATGTTTCAATATACGTCATTACGTCTTGTGTATTATTTTTAATAATAAAATCTCTTTGTTCTTTTGTCATTTTTATTTCCTCTTCATCATCGTCATTTTCAACATCGACCTTAATAATTTTATTAATACTCATTGCCTAATAAAATTATAAATATGTATTTAAATTGATTTTAAATAATAGAAATTCACTGAGCGATAACCATATAATCATGTCTGCGGTTATTACTTACAATATCGACCGGGTTGATGAGAAATTCAGAGAAATACTTAGAAACAATGACCCACGAAGTTTCTTTTCAGTAAATGAACCCGATTCAGTTCGTCAAGTTCCTTCATCATTGTTTATTCTAGATGAAAATAGACCTACACCAGAAATATATCGTGAAATTATAAATAAAGGTTTTAGACTATTAAGTTCAACAATACACGCTTTTGAATTGACAAATTCAGGTCGTTTCGTATATAGCGACGTACTACAAGCTTTGTTGGATATTAAAAAACATACGGAAAATGTAAATCATCTTCAAATTATAGAAATTTCAATGTTGTGTATAACACTAAAGGTAATAACTAGTATAGAAAATACCGAAGAAAATACAGAATTGGCAAGAAATATAACAAAACAAATATTTGATGAATATGTAGAATTTATTGGTAACTTTCCGGCTTAAGCATCCAAAGCCATATTTGCCAATTCATCGGCACGTTTATTTAAATGTCTTCGAACATGACTAAACGTTATCTTATCAAAATTTTCAGGCGTTAACAACTTTTTTATTTCTTGATATAATGGTTTTATATTCTCGCTTTTTACTTTCCAATTGCCTTTCAATTGTTCAATCACTAATTTTGAATCACCATATATTTTAACAGACCTTATTTCATATTGAATACATACTTTTAATCCCGCTAGTAGACCGCTATATTCGGCGAAATTATTTGTTTCAATACCTAATTTTTTTTTATAATTGATAGCTTCATGACCATCTTCATCATAAATAACACCACCAAATGATGCTAAACCCGGATTTCCTCTACTAGCTCCATCAAAATACAACGAATACATATAATTAGTAATATTAAATATATTTTATATTATTATATCAATTTATTAAAAGATGTCTGATTTTTATTCTAGTATTTTTGTTGGTATAGCTCAAACGACAGTAGGGGTAATATATATCCCATAGACGTTATTAGAACACGACAAATGGCAAGAAATATTTCTATTTGTCAAGCTTTAAAAGAAAGAAATTTGTGGAAAGGATATTCAGTTTGTGCTGCTAGATCTGTTATTGTAAATGCTGTTAATTTTAAAGTATATGAAACAGCAAAATTATTATTTGATAAATATTAAAATATAATAAAAGCAACCCTATATTATATTTTATATGAATGATTTTCTAACAGGAGGATTTGCTGGAATTGTTTCTAGAACGGCAACAGCGCCCATAGAATTATTTAAACTTCAAAGACAAAATAATTATTTAAAAGAAAATACAATACGACATGTCATTAAAAACGAAGGAATCCGGCATTTATGGAAAGGTAATATGACGAATTGTATACGTGTATTTCCACAATATGCAACAAACTTTATGATTTTTGAAAATTCAAAGCCATATTATAGTAAAATTATTGAAAATAAAGATATTGTGAATTTTATGGCAGGTGGTAGTGGTGGGATTATTTCTATGTGCGCAATATATCCGTTGGAAACAGCAAGAACACATTTATCTCTACAAAAAAATAAATCAAATTATAGAAATCTCTTTGATGTTTTTAAAAAACTTCAAGTAAGACAATTATATGCTGGATTAAAAATGAGTATGATGGGTTTTGGACCATGGAATGCGATTAATTTTATGAGTTATCATAAATATAAAGAATTTTTTAAAGATTACGAAAATAACAAAAATATACACAAACTTTTGTGTGGTGGGTTTTCAGGTATTACAGCATTAACAGTAACATATCCAAGTGATTTAATCCGCAAAAGATTACAAATGCAGAGTTTTTCATTAGAAGTGCCAAAATATAATGGCATTGTTGATTGTGCGCGTAAGATATGTAAAACAGATGGATTCTTAGGGTTATATCGTGGATTATACATTGGTTATATAAAATGTTTCCCCACACTAGCCATACAATTTTGGGTGTATGATTCACTAAAAGATTTTTTGCGAAATAATAATTTATCTTAATATATTAGTTGAATGTCTAACTTAAATTTTGATTTAAACATCAATAATTATTCAAAATCAGAACTTATTTCTTTATTAAAGATAAATAATGACTATAATCTTAATCTTTTACAGAAAAAAATAAATCAACTAGAAAATAAAATTTTTTCCCTAGAACTTAGTAAAAAAGAAAAAAAGGAAATTCATAACTTTTTAAAGGATATAGAAAATAAATTAAAACAAGATTTAGAAAAAAATGAAATAATTATAACACAAGAAAAAATGGAAGATGAAATTGAATTATTAAAAATAGAAATACGAAATAATCATGAAAAATAAATCATAATATAATTTAATGACTTTCTATCAATATGATTATTCAAAGTTTCCGGAAGTTAAAATTATATTTAATAGTAATCAAATAATGAAAGCAAATGTTGATTTATTTTTTTCGGAATGGATGAGAATTTTAAATTATAAAAGAAATTTTTACATGATATATGATGTTACTAAAGTAGAAACGGCACCCATGTATTTTGTTTATAAATTAGTATCTTTTATAAAAAAAATGAAGAAAATGAAACCGTTATACTTACAAAAAAGTATAATTTTAATAAATGATTCAAAAATAATGAAATTTTTATTGAAAACGGCAATGTCATTAACCAAACCTGCAGCCGATATGTATGTATATTGGAAAAATAAATACGAAGTTATACAACTAGACCAGATAAATCAATTACTTTTAAATAATAAAAATAAGTTTGAATATTATTCACCGTAGTATATATAAATATGGGTGGTGGAATATTGCCTGTCATTGTGAAAGATGGAAATATTTATTTTTTATTTTCAAGAGAGTCGATGTATGTAAATAAGACGGAAGACTGGAGAGATTTTGGAGGCACTCCCGAAAAAAACGAAACAACAAAAGAAACAGCTATACGTGAAGGTTGGGAAGAAACGATGGGTTTTTTAGGTAATAAAAAAGCCATTAAAGAATTAATAGAAAAGCACACTGTATATGTTATTAAAAAAGGTAAGTATACAACATATGTTGTCGAAATTAATATGACAAAAAAACATTGGGAATTGCCCAAAAGATTTCGCAAACATTATATGGTGATGTATAATAAAGATAAATCTAAAATCTCAAAACATGGGTTATATGAGAAAGATAAGTTAATGTGGCTTAAACTAGAAAATCTAAAAAAGAAATTTTCTATTTTTAAACCATGGTATAGAGAAATCGTAAAAGATATATATTATCATTTTAAAGAATTAAAAAATTAATATACACAATATTTATATGTATAAATATACAAATATTGTAAATAATAAAAATATAGATCTTTTTGTTATTTTAATTTGCTCTAATTTTAAAAAAAATATCGAAGGATTAGAAAAAAAATTTAAATTAAAGTTTCCAAAAAAGTTAATAGAATATTTTAAAACCAAAAAAAATAAATTTTTAAAACAAATGGTTGGAGATAAATTATTTATTATTTCAAAAGTAAATGATGAAAAATGCTCAAAAGAAGACTTAGATTCAAGCATACGTAATATATGTAGTAGTATTTTCCAAGAAGAAAAAGATAGTAAAAAAAAATATAAAGTACAAATAGTATTATCACCTATAAAATCATTTATCCGTTACCAAGTTATTCGCACTGTATATCATTTATATGATTACAAAAAAAAGAAAAATTTAGAAATTACATTTTGTGGAGTTAAAAATTTAAAAAAAATAATTTTAAATAGCGTTCTAGAAGGGGAAATTATAAATAAAATGCGTACAATGGTAAATCAACCAGCAAATATAATGACTACAGACGCATTTTTAAAAAATGTGACACAATTTAAAAAGAAACATCTCTCTGTCGAAGTTTTTGATAAAAAAAAATTAAAAAAAGAAAAGTTTAATTTAATATTAGCTGTAAATAAAGGTTCAAAACAAAATCCATACCTTTTAACAGTGAAATGGATGCCAAATAAAAAAGAAAAACCGATTGTTTTGGTTGGGAAAGGAGTTATGTTTGATACTGGGGGTATAAATATAAAATTATACGATTTTCATGATATGAAAACAGATATGACGGGAGCCGCTGTAGCGTGGAGCATTATGAAATTATGTGCTATTAATAACTTAAAAAAAAATGTAGTAGCATTAATACCTTTAGTTGAAAATATGATTGGACCAGATGCTCAACGACCGGGTGATGTTATAGAAAGTTATAGTGGAAAAACAGTGGAAATTTTAAATACAGATGCGGAGGGGCGATTAATTATGGCAGATGCTTTATCCTACTCGGAGAAATTTGATCCGAAATTTGTAGTAGATATTTCTACATTAACTGGACAAGCTGGTTCTATATTTAATAATCTTTCAATTGTTACACTCGGTAATTATAACCCTTTAATAAAATCTTTTAATGAAACAGCAAGAGATATGAATGAACGTACGTGGGAGCTTCCATTATGGAATGAATATAGAAAGTATTTAAATTCTGAAGTTGCGGATATTAAAAATTCTAGTGAAACATCTTCTTCTGGTACCATTACTGCTGCTACATTTTTAAATGAATTCGTCCCAAAAGACACTAAATGGCTTCACCTTGATATAGCCGGTGTTTCCTTTAAATTAAACAGCGCGACTGGGATATCTATTTTATCATTATATGAATTACTGAAAAAAAAGCACTAAAAAAAGCGAACCAGATGGATTATATTAAAATTGAGTAAAATAATTCTCTCCATAAATATTTTTAGAGAGAATTATGGCATTAATTATTGCCGTAACACGTTTCAATGAACATACTTACGAAGAAAATAAAAAATATCGTGCGAAAAGTTCACATAAATGTATTTACGGCTTTGATAAAGAAATTTCCGCAACCATCCCATACGGTTCTACTGTATATGTAATAGAAATGAATAATACCACAAACGAGATAATGGGTATAGGTAAAATTAAAAATATATTGAAGGATGAGAATAGACGGCGTATTTATGAAAATGAAAATTATAATAGATATGTGTATAACGGGAAAGATAGAATTTGTCGTTTGGAACTATTACACAAAAATTTGGAAATTATTGAGAATCTGGAGAGAATTCTTTTTAAGGGTGCGAGACATTTCAAGAGAGGTCATGGATTAACTGTAGTTCCTCATAATAGATTTGGTTGTTTATATAAGAAAAAAAAGCGGAGGAAAACTAGATGTACAATATGTGATGAAATAGGTCATAATAAAACAACTTGTCCCCATAAAGGCGATAAGAAAAAAAAGAAACCAGTGCGAAATTACTATAGAAAACGCTGTGATAAATGCGGTCAAATAGAAAAAGGACATATTTGTCCCGCATTAGATATTGATACAAATAAGATTAAATCAGTATTAGATTTCTTTCAAAGTTTATTTTAAACACGAAATCCATTTTGACTTATAAGACGTTGTGTAGTAATTGAAGTCTCGCGAGATTTTAATTTCAAATTTTCTTCTGTAGATAAATCAATAAGATCTATCAGTTGCGTATATGTTTCTTTATTTGTATTATTATTCCATTTATAAATTCCCATTTTAACATTAAACCACTTTGAATTATTAAAATATCTTTCTTGCATGATTCCTTTCATTTTAACCATTTTTGGATTACCTTCTATTTGTGAAACTTCGTCTATAGCATAACATTGGAAATCATCGTCATTGTGTTTCTTTCTAACAATATTCGGGAAATTAATAAATGGCACATTTTGATTGTAAAGTTTAGATATTTTCCATAACTCTTTATTACTATAATTCAATAGATTTTCCATTCTAATAATACTTTTCATTATTTTTACGCGAATTTTAAGAAACCGTTTTTTATTTAGCTGCCAATACGTTTTATCACCATTTTCTTCATTTGGATTTTTAATTTTGCGTACCTTTTTATGGATAGTTTCACACATATCATTAAATGTTTCAAGAAATGTAACGTAAAACATCTCAAAAACATTTAGAATAAGCTGCGATTTACGATTTATGTTATCACAACGGATAATTTGACTTTTAAATTTTTTCTCTGTTATTTTTCCACGAATAAAACCAATCCTTGTATTTAAAAGTGGGTCTTGTTCATTACAAATTTCCCTATATTTATCTAAGACTGTTTCTTGAAAATGTGTAATTTCCCTGTGAATGACAGCTAAGTGGTCTATAAATCTATGTTGTGATATAGCATTTTTAAATATAGAAATCATAATCAGTCCTGTATCATTTTTACAGTAGGACATCATATTGTGTTCAGGTCCATAATACCTAATTAACTTATTAGAGCCAATTCTTAATCTATTAATCAAGCGCAAATCTACAACACCACCGCATAGTATTTCACCTACTTCACGATTGGGGTCATCGTTATTTTTTTGCCATTCATAAAAATGCGGGTTATGAATGCGTCCGGACACCTTTTGTCCGGTTTTCCAGCTAAAAGCCACATGACAATTTGTACACCACATTTGGTCACAACCATTGATTTTGAAAATAGCCGTGGCACAATTGGGGCATGGCTTAGTTTCTTCTCTAATTAACTTATATGAAGCAACAGCATCAGGGTTACAGACGTGTTCCTGGTGCTTTGATTCACCACCGCCAATTCCTGAACCCACGTTATTAGAAATAATTTCATTACAATGAGAACAAACTTTTGTAGAACAAATCATACATTTATGTCCAGCAGATAGAAATCCAGCACAACCTTCTTTGGGACATTTCTTTTTAAACGTTTTTTTAGTACCATTTTCTTTTAGCATTGCTTTTTCATGTTGTTTATTGTTAAGCTGTGTTTTATATTCATTTAATTGTTTTTCTAGGTCATTTATAACGATTTTCAGAGTAGTCGTTTGTTCAGTTAATTCTTCATATTTAATTTCATTTTCAACCATTCCCATTGTACCCGGAATCTTACTTTTTTGAACATCAAATAATATGTCTTTGCGTCGCGAACGATAATCTTTTTCCATAAAAGTTCTATTTATATTTTCAATACAGAACTCGTATGACCATGGATGATTACACTTTGGACATTCGGGTTCATTTACAGAGTATAGAATAGATTCTTTTACACATGTTTTACAACCAGTAAAATCACAGAATCCACATTGAATAGATTTCTTAGAACTGCAATCGTCCAAACATATTTGACATTGACATTTTTTCTCCATTTTTTTTGTGATAATTAAAATATATTACAAAAAATAGTATTCAATTTATTTTTATATAGACACATAAAAGTATTTTATATTTATATATTATAATTTAATGAGTAATGAAGTAGACAAGCCAACGGATTTCGATATAGAAAATTATAGCATAGAAGAATTAATTAATATATTAGGATTGGGTAGCGAAATTCCTTTGACAAATGAAAAAATAGTATCAACTATAGAAAAAATGAAAACACAATTCCAAAAAAATGAGGATTTGCAGTTACCAGAAAAGCGCGGTCTTTTGGATAATTTCCTTGATTTTTTTAATAAAATAAATAAAAAACTGTTAAATTACAAGAAAACGGAAACAGTTAGAGATATATTTGATGAAGAAATATCCGCAGGTGGAATCACAAGAAAAGCTAAACCTATAAATACTAGAGGACCTAGACAAACTGAATTATTTGATAAAGATATTATGGCCGAGACAAGAATATCAAATTTAAAAGATACTAATCCCATGCCGGCTGGACCTTTTGACCAAATATCTACAGACTATAAGAATCAGTTACTACGAAATACATATAAAAAATTAGTAACGATTGATAGTCATTATAGAAGTATTTTATTAGAATCGGATTGTTCTGGTAATACTATAGTTGGGAGTAATAATAAATTAATGGAAATGGCATCAGATTTTACAGTAAATTTAGTTCCACCTCTTAAAAATGTATTAGATATTACTTTTAATGATGTTTATATACCGCACTCATGGTATGTTTTTTCAAAAGATTATGGTACTAATTATTATATTGAGGAAAAAAATGACACAAAAAAATTTGTAAAAATAGAAGAGAGAAAGTATAATTCAGTTGAAGAACTGGTAAATCAATTAAATATAAAAACGCAAGATATTTCATTTAATAAAATATACTCCGGAAAAATAGAAATTCAAAATAAATCAGGCGAAGAAATAATAATAAAATGGTATAGCTTAGAAGTACCTTCTGATGATAACGTTTGTAATAAAACAGGATTTGGTGGTAAAGTAGATTATAATTTAGGATGGTTATTGGGTTTTCGCGAAACACAATATAAAATAGCAGCAGGCGAAAAAATAAGAGCGGAAGCTGATATTGACATGTTTGGTTCAAGTTACGTTTATATAACACTTGATGATTTTAACAGCAATAAACCAAACCAAGATTTAGTTTCTTTCACAAATAATACAGCATCATTTTCAATGCCAAGTTATTATGTAAGCACAACAATGAAACCAGGTTCAGAGTGTTTGGGAATTCAGGACCCATACTTTAATGGTTCATGCGGTAAAAAATATGCGAATAAAGATTTGTCTTCAAATCTTACGTCGGCGCAGAGATATACTATAGAACAAATAAGAAACGCTATGATATCACGAAAATCAGATAGATATAATAGCCCTAATAGTAGAGATGTTTTTGCTAGAATTTTATTGGATCAAAATTCAAATTTTACAAGATATACAAATATAAATTTAGAATATACAAAACGTTATTATTTTGGTCCTGTTAATATAAAAAAATTAAGAATAAAATTATTAAATGATAAAGGTATACCAATTGAAATGAAGCATCATGATTGGAATTTTTCATTTTATGCTACTATTAAGTATCAAAATTAACATATAGTACAACATGTATCTTGACACTCACGTTCTTTCTTAAGTAAGAATAAAGCTTCATTTTTTGCTTTTAAATTATGAATACCGGGATGATTTTCTTTATCAAAACTATTAAGAATATTATTAAAAAGCATATTTAATGCTTTCTCAACATTTTCTCCTGTTTTTACAGAAACTTCTATATAATCTAATTGTCGTTGACGAATTAAATTATTTATTTCTTCTTTGGTTATATGTCTTGTTTTATCTATTTTATTACCTACAACTAATATTTTCGCATCACATGTTTTATGTTTATGAAATTCATTTATCCAGTAGTGAAATCTAGACAGAGATTTTCTATCTGAAAGGTCTATTACATAAAATATTCCTGCTATATTTTTATAATACGATTTAATAATCGGAGCAAATGTTTCTTGACCTGCTGTATCCCAGAACATTAACTTATAATTTAAATCATCGTCGCCTTTTATAACCATCGAGCTAAATTCCACACCAATTGTGGGTTCATATACAACTGGGAAATGTTTTCTACAAAATCTTTCTGTGAGAGAAGATTTTCCCGAATTCGCATTTCCCATCGTTATTACTTTTATACTATAATGATTTGATTGAATTGCCATATATATATATATAATCTATATTTTATATTTACATCTATCTAAATAATTTTTTTAATATTTTACATTCGTTGTTAAAAGTAAAGATTTAAAGCTGTTTTCTATATCCAACATTGTTGATAACATATTTTCTTCATGTTTTTTGAGATAACGGCGAAATTGGGAAATTTTTCTTTTGATTTCACTTGAAAACCCTTTTATTTTCTTGTGAATTTCTGGATCTGAAAAATCAATATGATTGGTATTAATAATAGATAGTATAATATCTATACCGGATTTAATTTTTTGTTTATTATTATTTGTGTTACATAAATAGATAACTGGTTTTCCCTTTATAATTTCAATTTCAAAATCATCACGTTTAGCAATTCCTGAACAATTAGATAGTAAAGCCCCACCATGAACATCCGCATTATTTTCTATATCTGAAATAAATTTTTCTATTTCTTTTTTTGGTATATTTCCCTTGTAATCCTTGTTATCTATTAATAATTTCTTATCATTTACCGTTTCAATAATA
>CESO01134786.1_pt1 | contig 17708 bp, 13 predicted proteins | sample 356341 | NCBI WGS metagenome assembly CESO01 (sample SAMEA2621812, study PRJEB7988) | marine metagenome | biome: marine biome (ENVO:00000447); feature: deep chlorophyll maximum layer (ENVO:xxxxxxxx); material: "saline water (ENVO:00002010), including plankton (ENVO:xxxxxxxx)" | depth 35 m
TTTATTTTAAATCTACTTTTTCGGGAAGTGATGATAAAGTTGAGTTCAATAAGATAGCTGTCCTTGAAGATAATCGGTTCTATGTTACTCGATCTGGAGTGGATAATAATCCACAAAAATTTGGGGGTCCTGATGATGCTATTTTATTATTTGACGAAGATGGAACTTACATCACACCGGTAATTGTAAATACACCCAATGGTTTTTTCCGTGATTTTTTCAAAAAGCCAATGGGGATATCAAGTTTTGTTCAACCTCCCCAGATCTCTGCTGGTGGACCTGATCATTTTGTGTTTACATCGTCGTCTGATAATACCTCAATAAAAGTACAAGTTATTGATTATATCGAGACCGATTTTGGAGCGAGCTACGAACCTCGGATACTTTTTGAGGCAGATTCAACGATTGCAGACGGTAGCTTAACAACTCCTAATAAATTTTCACAACCAATTTCTACTCTTGTGACTGGCGATGGAACGAATTTTATATTTGTTTTAGACCAAATGAAAGATTCGCTTTATCAATTCACTGTTACCGGTTTAGAGGGGGTTAAACCTCCTGTTGGCTCCGCAACTAGCAAGTATCAATTGGCTAGTTTTGGGGGGAGAGGTGATGGACTTACTCAATTTAATGCCCCTTCATCTTTAGCATACAAAAATCGAATATTGTGGGTTTGTGATACAGGCAATGGGAGAATCCTCCGATTTAAACTGACAACGGATTTTCAGTAACTAAGGATTAGTACTTATTTTTTTCTTTCTTCTACGTAATCTAAACTTATCGAATTGGTAACGGTAGAAAAGTCCAACTCCAGTTGTTCGAACATTGGTAATGCTTCCAATTGTAGGGTCATTTGCTTGTTTCTGAAACCCTTGAAGTTTTAGATTACCGTCATCTCCAATGGTGTATTTAACACTAATGTCATAAGGGATAGAACCTTGAGCAGCGGCATCGGTAGAGTATGACAATTCTAAACGATCATTGAGAAATTTTCGACGTAAAGAAAGAATTAATTCAGCTTTTTTCTGATATGATGTTTGATAATCAACACCTAATTGAAATCGAGTATCTAATTGACCCAACCAATTATTAATTTGACTTGAGGCAAAATCACTAAAACTGTTAATCCCTGTATTTACTGCACCAACAGATAATTCTGGACTTGAAGTATTGGCAAAACTAGGAGGTATAAAAGTCCCTAAAACAAGCAGCGAAAATACTTGACGATTTAGTTCCTCTTGGTCTAATCGTATTCGATTAATAACTGTGTTAAGGGTACTGTTTGTATTTGTATTTAGGTTGGTTTGAGAGGGGAATCCAAGATCAAAAGTTACATCTGGATTGAATAATAATCCCTCCAATTTTAGATAACAATCGGCTGGTATGGCAGTTTGAAAAAGGGTGCTATCTTCTGTAGAAGATAATGAACCAGCGAGTAGTGGGAGCGGAATGGGGTATTCTCGTTTTATAGCTTCTAAATTAATTTTTGCATTGTATGGGTTCCCATCCCAACGTAGTTTACCCCCCGGATTAACAATGAAAAACTTATTGATAAGATCAAAAGCCGTAAATAAGTAGTTTCCTTTGTCTATAGTTAGTCCCCCATACATATTGAAGTCGCCAAATGTATTTATCTCCATTCGAAGGTTACCGTGACTGGAAGCTTCAATTTTATCGCCTAAAAGTTCATCAAAAATTAGCTTTACCTCTGCATCATTGGTTATTTCAAAATTGAAATCCATTTGAATACCAGTTGCTGTTTTAAAGGTCTGTTCTTCGTTAGCTTTCTTTTTTGGGTCAACAAATTTGACATAACTAAGTGTGTGGTCAGATTCTATATCATCCAAAGGAATTTCGATGACTGTTCCTTTTCTACTTTTGGCATTTACTTGAATGTAAATGTCATCAACAGGGCCAGAAATGTTTGCTGAACCATCCATAAAAGCACTTCCATAAAATAGATTATTGTCACTTCGAAGGGTATTCATAATTTCAAAATTTTCTAGATCATTAATATTCAAATCTAATTTGAAATCATGAAAATTTCGGTGGTTTACATCTCCAGATATTGACCCTTTTTGACCATATCGGTCTACTATTTTAGCATCAGAAATATGAAAAGAAGAATAATCAATTTTGACAGTTACGTCAGCAGTATAATTCGTTTGAAGATAGTCCATTTTAAATCGTAGGCTATCCAAATGCATTTTTCCATCTAATTTTGGTGATTTTAATGGTCCAGTTATTGAAATATCGGTGGTACTAAATCCAGAAACATCTGACATTATTCCAGCCAGGTACTTTTCAAATGGCTTAATACTACTCCTTTGAGTCTCCAGTCTGAGATTTAGTGGTGATTTTTTGTTTTCAAAATCAATATCACCTTTTATTTTCATTTGATTGAGGATCCCATTGGATATTTTCCCGTTTACTTTTACTGCAAGACCTGTTGCATTCTCACTGATAATTTCAAGATCTCCAAGTGTGTCATCTTCCATTTGAAATTGATTTATGGATAGATTGGTCTCAATTATGGGGAATCCATCTCGATTTGAAATATCGATAAATCCATTCACCAAACCATGAAACCGCAAATCAAATCCAGCGATAAACGGGTTGAAATTTTCGAGTTTGAAATTTGAAATAATCGCATTTGCCTTGTTAGAGGAGTTATCTCCTAAAGAAGCGTCAACAAAGAGAATTTCATCGGCATGCCTAAAATCAAAATACAGAAATTCAGTAATCCCGTCATGAAGAACAATGTTTGGATTATCAACGGGTTTTAGTACCCATGGTTTTTGTTCTATTTGAACTTTTGATTGGTCAAAATGGATTTTTATACTATCCTTACTGAATATGGCTCGACCCTCAACACCAATATCCAGATTATTCCCCTTTTTTGAAAGATTACTAAAATGGATAACGTTATTTTTAAATGTACCTTTTAGCTCAAATAAATCGAATAAACTGCTGTCATTTTGTAACAGACCACCTGTAGATACACTAAAATTTAGAGCCGAAGAATCTCGTTCATTATGAATATTGGCTATTATGTGAGGTGCAGTAATATTTTTAAAATGAAGCCCAATTATATTATGATTACTTGAGATATTCCCATTTTCAATATCATAATTCAATGAAAAAAAGCCACTCTCTAACGATAAATTTTCAATGAATTGAGAGATGACTTGATTATTTTCTGTAACCTTCACAATTACATTTACATTCTTTGACAAAATAGTTGAATCGATTAATAACTGATCTTTTTGTTGAATATTATGGATTAGTTTTTGAGCAATCGTTGGTAGTTCGTCTGGAGTGTAATTTCCTGAAATATGCAATTCAAATTCATCTGAGATTAACTTTATATCTTGATTATCTTCCGTAGCTTTTTTAGTGATTTTAAAATGATTGAATGGATAATGCTCGTGATTAGTAGAATATTTTAGATGTTCCAAATCAATTTCTCCATTCAGTTCTTCAATTGAATTGCCTGTAAGATTAAAATTTCCGTTGCAAGTCAGTGTTATACTAGTTGTATCGTCGGGGCTAAGCCTAAAATTCAGCTTTTGTATATCTGTTTTAGCATTTAACGAGGTCTTTTCTTCTTGGAGGTCTAGCGTTGCGTCAATAATAAATGCATTTTCTAGGCTTTGATTATTTATCTTACAAGAGATTAAATTATTCATAATGCTCCCGTCTAGGATGGTATTGTCATATAATATTCCATTGTAGGATGTTTGATTGATAGCTGCTTTAAACTCAGTTTTTAAATGTTCTAATGATGAACCTTGACCATTTAAATCGATATTGAAATTGCAATATTCGAACGATGGATTTGAGAGTATTTGTCCAAGATTTAATTTTTTACTAGACAAAGAACCCTGATATGTCGGGATATCATCACTATTACTTACTGAAAATTTAGTGGTAACGTTACCAACATTTGTTACTAGTTTTCCATCGATATCAAAATCGTGGATGCCCCCTTTAAATTTGCCAATAAATTGGAGTTTTTTGAGATAGTCTAATTCACGAAATAGTTGATTTTCTCCAAGGTGTCTCTCGAGTTCATCTGGGGTGCTCTCTATTTTTTTAGCATTAATAATGAAATTTGATTTTGATGCATTGGTAATGTTTTTAACAACAAACTGGCCATCAAAGTGACTGTAATTACCTACGGATAATTGTAAATTTTCACTTTTTAAATCATTTACTTTACCAGTGATTATTCCATTAATTTTTAGCAACTCATCAAATGAATTAAGATTATCTGAAAAATATGAAATATCCTTAGTATGAACATACGAATTCAATAGCGAAAAGTTGATCATTACTCGATTATTAAAATCAGAGAAATCATGGTAGTTTTTGTATTTAAATGCTACATAATTTTCTACAAAACTAGATGGGGTTTTTAGTGTTAGATTTTCAAATTTTAGTGTTGTTGAGCTGATGGTTGTATTAGCTGAGAGCTTTTCGATAACTAGACCAGAATTTTCATGGGTAGACAATCTATCTATTGCAAAATCAAATGAATCTCCAATAATCAAAAAGTCACTTAATTCTCCATTGATGGCATTGCATTTTATATGATTTTGATCAAATAAGTTGGAGTTATTTGAGTCGTAATTATCATCAAAATAATAGAAATCAGTATTTTCTAACTTAATATTACTAATGGTAAAGGGTAAAGATTGTTTTGATGGTTTTTGATTTTCAGGTTTCAGTGCATCAATTAAAAACTGAATGTTGAGTGAATTTTCACTTTTTGGGATTCCTATATTGATAACTCCATCTTCGAGTAATACTCTATCTAGTTCGATTTTGTTTTGGACTAAATTCTTGAGGTCGTAATCAACCGATAATTGATCGGCATAGATTAGAGTGTCGCTATTTTTCCCTTCGATATATAAATTGTTCAGTCGGATAAAGTCAAAATAATTAATATCAAGGGTGTTGATGCTTACTTTAATTTCTAACTCTTTTTCACAATAGGTTATTAAATGGGTCTTTATCTTATTTTTAAACCAATTGGTTTGAGTAATTCCCAAGAATATCAATATCAAGCCTGAGAAAACAGCAAGGATTATCAGTGGTATTTTAATTATTTTTGGCAATTACTTATTTACTTGTAGAAAACGACATACAAACATACTTTGGAAAACACAAAGAACAATTCACATCAAAATATACTTGGCATAGAATCGTCTTGTGATGATACATCAGCATCCATTTTATCTAACGGCAATATTTATTCCAATGTGATAGCATCGCAGCAAGTACATGAGGAATTTGGTGGAGTGGTTCCTGAATGGGCAAGTAGAAAACATCAACAAAATATTATTCCAACAGTAAAATCCGCTTTAAATAAAGCAAACTTAACTTTAAATGAAATAGATGCTATTGCGTGTACACAAGGCCCAGGTTTGATGGGTTCGCTTCTTGTAGGTCACACTTTTGTGAAGGGTTTGTCGATGTCTTTAGGGATACCTTTTGTGAATGTGGATCATTTAGATGCTCATGTGTTCGCTCATTTTATTGATGGAGAAAAACCTCCATTGCCATTTCTTTGCTTGCTTGTCTCTGGGGGACATACTCAAATTGTATTGGTGAATGATAATTTTGAAATGCAAATTTTGGGAAAAACAATTGACGATGCAGCAGGTGAGGCTTTTGATAAAGCGGGTAAAATGCTTGACTTACCTTATCCCTCTGGACCAATAATTGACAATCTTGCTAAAAAAGGTAATCCAAGGGCATTTAAATTTAACACACCAAACGTAGATAAATTGGATTACAGTTTTTCGGGGTTAAAAACTTCAATACTGTATTTTTTGCAAAAAGAAATGAAAGAAAATCCCAATTTTATCAAACAGCATTTAAATGACTTATGTGCGTCTATCCAACACACGATTGTGTCTTATTTATTGCTCAAATTAAAAAAAGCAATGGAGGAGACAGGTGTTAAAAGTATTGGCATAGCTGGAGGTGTGGCAGCAAACTCTGCATTGAGAGATTCACTTACAAAACTTGCAAATGATACGGGTTCTAAAGCGTATATCCCTAAATTTGAATATTGTACTGACAACGCAGCAATGATTGCATTTGCTGGCAAAATAAAATTAGAACAAAAGCAAGTTGGGACATTAACTGATGTATGCTACACAAGAAAATGATAAAACAAGGGATTTTTGGATTGTTAATGTTACTTTCATTTACCTTGAAAGCACAACAAAATGACTCATCACTAATTAGAAAAAATAAGGTTGCAACTGTCCATAAATACCAATTTGTTCATGCATTTGAGGGCAATATGGATACTTGCCTTTTAGAGTTTAAAAAATTTAATCGACTTTCTGCTATTACATTTCATAGAACCGATATGAAATGTATTGGTTGGAGTAATTCAGAAGAAAAATTTTATACCTACGAAAATGGGTTATTAGGTTCTTTAGAGATTCGTAGAGATAATAGGCCTTATGCAAGAAGTATTTTCAAATATAATGACGCCAAGGACCCAATCCAGATCACTACCCATTACGCTGAAATGAACGATACGCTTTTATCCTTTAATGAATTTTATAGAAATTCAAAAAACAAATTGGATAGTACAATAGCCCGAAGAGTTAATAATTTTGGCAAAAAAAGTCTAATAAAAAGTAGCTATCGATATGATAAAAAGAAGAATTTGGTACAGGAATATATTACAGACGAAAGCGGGGCTCCATTAAGCATGGTGATTTATGATAGGTTGCCGGACGGTAAAATAAAAAATAGAGATATTACAGTTTATGGTGAAAAACCTAACTTTAAGCAAATCTATTTTGAATATGATCAGAAAGACAGAGTTTTAAGTACGATTGATTCACAAAATCGCAAGCAACTATTTTTTTACAATGAAAATGGACTTTTAAATAACGTGTATACTTACAATGGGAACGGTGATTTAGAGGTTGAATTTTTGTTTAAATATACCTATCACGAATGAATTTAATCTGGGTTTTTATAGGCGGTGGAATTGGAGCAGCATTGCGTTGGTATTTAAGTAATTCTTTTCAGTCTGGTGGAAATTTTCCCATAGCCACACTATCAATTAATTTGTTAGGTTGTTTATTGATTGGGATACTTAGTGTCCTTGTTCTTCAATATCCCAAAGGCTCATTATTTCTGATTACTGGGCTTCTAGGAGGTTTTACAACTTTTTCTAGTTTTGGTTTAGACGCCTTCAGATTATTACAACTTCAGGAGTATAAGAATTTCGTAGTTTATGTAGCATTGAGCAATATTTTGGGAATTGCTTTGGTTATAATAGCACACAAAATCACAACCTTTCTGATCGAGTAGTTATATGAAAAAAATTATTTCAATAGTTTTACTAATTGGTATGTCATTCAATGCTTTAGCAGATAAATTGATTATTCCAATGGATGCAACTCAAAAAAACCATTTGAAAGCGTATGGGATAGCCTATTGGGTATTGGAACAACAAGAAGAAGTAGAGTGGTTATTGAACTACAAGGGTGGAAGCTTCTTGATGAATGATTATGAGAATATTGAGAAAGAGTGCCTAGTAAGAGGAGTTTCTTTCTCTACCATGAGCGAAACTCGGGCAAATACAATAAAAAATGAAATTACAAATCCTTCAGTCAATGCGGAGGTGGTTAAATTATTAAAGGTCCCCAAAATTGCGGTATACTCTCCCAAAACTGCTCAGCCTTGGGATGATGCCGTTACCATGGTTTTAGAATACGCCGGAATTCCCTATGATGTTGTATTCGATGATGAAGTATTGTCAGATAAACTACCTCAATATAATTGGCTGCACTTGCATCATGAAGATTTTACGGGTCAGTTTGGGAAATTTTGGGCGAGCTACAGAAATGCACCGTGGTACATCAATCAAGTAGCTGAGGCAAAAGAAGTTGCAGAAAAATATGGTTTTTCAAAAGTGTCAGAACTCAAGCTAGCGGTCTCCAAAAAGATAAGAGATTTTACAATGGGTGGAGGTTTTTTGTTCGCTATGTGTAGTGCTCCAGATAGCTATGACGTTGCCTTATCGGCAGAGGGGGTTGACATATGTGAGAGAATGTTTGATGGAGATCCAATTGCTTCAAATGCTCAGGTAAAATTGAATTATGATAAAGCATTTGCTTTTAAAGATTTTAATATTGAGTTAAACCCAATGCGATATGAAATTAGTAATATTGACATTGATCCAAGAACTAGAAGAGTCAAAGAACCCAATGATCTTTTTGCATTAATTGAGTTTAGTGCTAAGTGGGATGTAATCCCTACTATACTTACCCAAAATCACGAGCAGATTATTAAATCTTTCATGGGACAAACCACAGCATTCAAGAAACAATTTGTTAAAAGTTCTGTGGTGATTATGGGTGAAAATAAGAGTTTAGGTGAAGTTAAATATCTTCATGGCACAATGGGTAAAGGACAATTTACATTTTACGGAGGTCATGATCCTGAAGACTACCAACACATGGTTGGAGAGCCACCTACGGATTTGGCATTACACCCAAATTCTCCAGGTTATCGTTTGATACTAAATAATATTTTATTTCCTAGTGTCAAAAAGAAAAAGCAAAAAACGTAGTTTAATGACGATAGTCAATAGCAGTAAGTTTAAGTCAAAGCCCCGTCTAAGTAGTTTAGTGTGCTTATCACCAATTATTGGATTACTTTGATTTCGAATAAATATTCCAGCATCTGCAAATTATTTATTTCACATCATATAATTGAAATCAAATGAAATAGTACAAATAGTATTCTCAATTCCTTGAAATAATGTGACATTATCTTTATTAGATATGTTTCTATTACTACACGTAATATTGCCACCAAAATTCTTAGTTACCTTGTTTTTATCTATCCCTTGTTTTGAGAAACTATATCTGGCATCGATAAATAACCGTTTAATGTTAGTACACCAAACCATAAATTTTTAAAAATGAAAAAAAATTAAAGATTCTAAAAATTTCATTCTCTGGGTGTAAATTCGCCAAAGTGTCAGCAGAAGCTAAAATAAAATTACTTACATCCGAACTAAAAGAACATAATTATAATTATTATGTTTTAGCTCGGCCTACGATATCTGACCGTGATTTTGATAGAAAGTTGAAAGAGTTAGAACTGTTAGAGCAAGCATTTCCTGCTCATGTAGACCCTAATAGTCCAACAAAACGCGTTGGTGGTGAAATTACTAAAAGTTTTGATACTGTAGTTCATAGTTCTCGAATGTTAAGTTTAGGAAACACTTATAATAAAGAAGAACTTATGGATTTTGACAATAGAGTTGCTAAACTTACTGGGGGTAATGATTATCAATATACAGCAGAGTTAAAGTTTGACGGTTTGGCAATAGCTATTCGATATAAAAATGGGTTGCTACATCAGGCAATTACAAGAGGTGACGGGACTAAAGGAGATGATGTAACGGCCAATGTCAAAACAATACGATCGATACCTCATCAACTAAAGGGGGAATTCCCAGTGGATTTGGAAGTAAGGGGAGAATTATTCATTCACAAGGCAGCATTTGTGAAAATGAACGAAGAACGTATCCGATTAGGGGAATCTCCTTATGCTAATCCAAGAAATACAGCTGCGGGGACGTTAAAAATTCAGGACAGTTCTGAGGTAGCTAAACGTCCATTGGATGGATTTCTATACCAAATGCTAGAACATGGGGGGGCGTTAAATCATTATCAAAGTATAGAGATGATGAGAAGTTACGGTCTACCAGTAGATGAAGCAACTAAATTGTGTGATTCAATAAACGATGTTTGGGATTTTATAATCTATTGGGATCAAGAAAGGCATAACCTGAGTTTTGACATTGATGGGGTGGTTGTAAAAGTGAATAGTAGACTTCAACAGGAGGAGATGGGTTTCACTAGTAAGTTTCCTCGTTGGGCAATGTCTTATAAATTTGAAACAGAACGACAACTTACCAAGGTTATAAATATTAATTATCAGGTAGGTAGAACGGGTGCAGTTACCCCAGTTGCTATTTTAGAGCCAGTTCAGCTTTTGGGAACAACGGTTAAAAGAGCTAGTATTCACAATGCTGACTTTATTTCGCAAATGGATATTCGTGTTGGAGATTCAGTTTTTGTGGAAAAAGGGGGGGAGATTATACCAAAAATTGTCGGTGTAGAAAAGTCTATGCGAGATTCTAATTCAATACCAACTCAATTTATTAATGTATGTCCAGAATGCTCTACAGAACTTGAAAGGCCTGAGGGTGAGGCGGTATTTAGATGCCCAAACTATTCAGGATGCCCACCACAAATCAAGGGTAAGATTGAACATTTTATTGGCAGAAAAGCTATGGACGTATCCAGTTTAGGAGAGGAAAAAATCGATGTACTATATCAATCTGGATTACTTCATAGGCCAGTTGATTTATATGAGCTTAAGCACACTAATTTACTTGGACTTAGTAAGAATATTATCAATGAAGATTCGGCAGAAGAACGTGTAGTTAGTTTTAAAGAAAAAACAGTACAGAATATTTTAGATGGGATTCAGGCATCAAAAAGCCAACCTTTTGAGCGCGTGTTATTTGCATTAGGTATTCGATTTGTAGGAGAAACTGTTGCTAAAAAATTAGCCTATCATTTTAAGAGTATGGATGGTTTAATGAATGCAAGTTTAGAAAGTTTAAATGCTGTTCCTGAAATTGGCGAAGTTATTGCTTGTAGCTTAAGATCTTATTTCTCATCTGATGAGAATAAAACTGAAATAGAACAAATGAAATCTCATGGCTTAAATTTTAATGTTAAAGAAAAAGAATTGTCAAGTAACAAACTAGAGAATTTACGTTTTGTGGTTAGTGGAATTTTTAGTTTATTTTCAAGAAATGAATTGAAAAAAATAATTGAGGATAACGGTGGTAAAAATGTAAGTTCAATTTCTAAGTCAACAGATTACCTCGTTGTAGGAGACAATATGGGGCCCGCAAAGAAAGAGAAGGCAGAAAAACTAGGGATTAAAATGATTGATGAAAATGAATTTTCGACCATGATAGCTGAGTAATGTATATCTTTGAAATATTGACAAATATCCAACGAAATATTGGTAGACGATTCTTAGCTAAAAGCACTCAATTAAACAAGTTTGAACGATTAATAACATTCAAAGCTGCACGTAAAATTGGCATTGTGTACAACAAGCCAGATATGATAAAAGAGCACCTAAAAAAAATTATTCATCATTTTGAATCTGAGGGAAAAGCTGTATATACACTCGGCTTTGTAGACGAAAAAGATATCAGTAATTTATTGCCCAACTATAAAGAGAGTTATTTTTGTAAGAACGATTTAAACTTTTGGAAGATTCCTCAAGGGAACCGAATATCTAAATTTATTCAAGAAGATTTTGATTTTCTTATAAATTTGGATTCAGTTGGATTAATCGAATTACAGGGTGTTTCAACTTTTTCAAAGGCCAAAACGCGTATAGGTAAGTATTTTGATGAATTTTTATTTGCTCACGACTTGATGGTTAAAACTAGTAGTCATGAAGTATATGGGTTATTTGTAGATATCATAAGACATATTAAATGAATAAATTTAAGGGACTAGGAGTGGCTTTGGTTACGCCATTTAAAACAGATAAAAGTATTGACTTTGAAGGCCTTGAAAATTTGATAAATCACCTGATTGATGGTGGAGTAAAATATCTTGTAGTTATGGGAACTACAGGTGAAAACCCTACCATTACAATAGAAGAGCAATATGATATACTAAAAAAGGTGGTGGAGGTCAATGCTAAGCGTCTTCCTATTGTGTTTGGTGTTGGGGGTAACAATACATCAAGTGTTATCAATCGATTAAATTCAGAGTATATAGCAGATATTGACGGTATTTTAAGTGTAAGTCCGTATTATAATAAGCCTAGCCAAGAAGGAATATTTCAGCATTACAAAGCCATTAGCTATGCTTCTAAGTGGCCAATTATTATGTATAATGTACCTAGTAGGACTGGTTCGCTTGTTTCAGCAGAAACAACACTTCGGATTGCAGAATTACCCAATGTTATTTGTACCAAAGAGGCAAGTGGTAGTTTAGATGTTTGTATGGATATTATTAGTCAAGCACCAGATGATTTTGGTGTGATTAGTGGAGATGATAATTATACACTATCATACATCGCTGCAGGGATGCAAGGTGTGATATCTGTTATTGGCAATGCATATCCAAAAGAGTTTAGTCAGATGGTGAATTATGCTTTAGATGGAGATTATAAAAATGCGAGGCATCTTCATTATAAGCTACTTCCATTGATGAAAGCCATATTTATGGATGGTAACCCAGGAGGAGTAAAGTATGTACTCAGTAAATTAGGAATATGTGAAAATCAGTTCAGATTACCTGTTGTTCCAATTGATAAAGCCACCATGAAAGCCCTTAACTTGGCCATGGAGAAGTTTTAATTAAATAGTTGCAATTACCTTTAATTCTATAGCAATTGGAGTAGGCAGACAGTTTATTTCTAGTGTGGTACGACAAGGTTGATTGTCTTTAAAATATTCTGCGTAAATCTTATTATAAGTATTGAAATCGTCTTTCATATTGGTTAGAAATACGGTAACATCAATGATATTATCCCAACTACTTCCGGAATCTTCTAGTATTTGTTTGATGTTGTTAAATACTGATCGACATTGTGTTCCAATGTCATAACTTTCAATTGTTCCATCAGCAGTAAGTTCAACTCCAGGTATTTTTTTTGTTCCTCTCTCCCTTGGTCCAACTCCACTTAAAAAGAGGAGATTGCCAAATTTTCTGGCGTGAGGGTATGCTCCCACGGGTTCAGGTGCTTTGCTACTATTTAATATTTCTTTTTTCATGGATAGTTAATCTATTCTTATCTCTATTTGATCTGTCTTTTTAATAACCTTTTCATTGCTTTTTGGTTTTATATTATTGGTGTTTAAGCCAACTTTTGACCAATTATTATTTCGTTTAACTGAAGATGGAGTTTGATTTTTAGTTGCAGAATTTGATTTCATTTGCTTCGTTTGTTTTTTATCTTTATAACGTTTAGGCAATTTAACGGGTCTGTATTTTAAATCCGTTTCGACTATAAAATATCCAGCAAATTCTGATGGTTCGTTTTTTTGAGCTGCCACAGCAATCTTTGTATAGTTGGGAGAGAAAGCCAATGCATTGACTTTGTATCCCTCAAGATTATATGATTTGATGAATTGCTTATCCTTAAGGTGATATAGGTTTACTGTCCCGTCCAAACTGCCACTGACCAAATATTTTCCCCGCGGGTCAGTTGCAATGTCGGTTACAGTCCATCGATGATCTTTAAAACTAAATAGTTCTTTGCCTGATCGGATATCCCAAATTCTGACCGTTTTATCTTCTGAGCTAGATATAATGTGTTTTCGATCAATAGTTACCAATATATCCGTAATTTGATTGGTGTGACCTAAATAGCTTTTAAGTTTTCGTCCCGTGATATCATACCGAATAATTTCGGTTTCATTCTCGTGGGCAATAAAGTAGCTCATTCGATCAATAGAAATACCTGCTGCAGAGATTGGTCTTGGTGTTTTAATTGGGATAATCTGATTTCTAGTAAGATCGAAGGTAATAAATCTTCCATCGTCTCCTGCACTAAAAATGGTTCGCATACTTGGACCATAAATCAATTTGTTAATCTGACATTGATTTACCAATAAAGTAGTATCAAGTGTGGCCACAGAAAAAAATGAATCGTTGAAATGATAAATATTCAATTTACCGCTTTGACTGCCTGTAATCATATGGTAGCCATCCCGTCTAAACGAAATAGAAGTTATTGCACCTTTATTATCATGAATCCGTTGAACGACCTCTTTAGTATTATCATTCCGTTGAATAATAATGGACTCATCCCAACTTCCGGAGACGATATATTTTCCATCGGGGCTATATTCTATTACGGTAATATCGTCTTTGTGGTGTGCTTGAAAGTCAAATTGATTTGTTTGTGCGTTTGTGAATAGTGATAAACAAATGTTAAATATTAAAAAAAAATAGAACGATTTCATACGGAAGCCAAATTACTTGTTTTTTTCCAATAACTACAATTCTTATTTTTTTAATATACGTTACTTTATTGATTTTAAAACAATCTTTCTGAAACCCTTTTTGTTAATCAAATACAAATTAGACCTTTGTCATGTTAAAGATGAGTAAAGTGAGTTTCAAAGATTCAATTATTAACGGGATACCTCAAGAGCTACCGTCTAAAAAGAAATGGGCTCTTTCGAGCAATAGAGCTCCGAAAAGAAAGGATATCCTGAGTTTAGAGGAGAAAAAATTAGCAATTCGTAACGCTTTGCGGTATTTCCCTGAGGAATGGCATCGCAAACTTGCAGCAGAATTTGCTCAAGAACTTAAAGATTTTGGTCGAATTTATATGTATCGATTTAAGCCATCCTACGAAATGTATGCAAGACCGATTTCAGAATACCCTGTAAAAAGTATTCAGGCTGCTAGTATTATGTTAATGATTCAAAATAATCTAGATCCTGCTGTTGCTCAACATCCTGATGAGTTGATAACTTACGGTGGCAACGGAGCAGTTTTTCAAAATTGGGCTCAGTATCTTTTAACCATGCAGTACCTGAGTGAAATGACTGATGAACAAACTTTACATATGTACAGTGGTCATCCGATGGGTTTGTTCCCAAGTAGTCCGTTAGCTCCCCGTGTTATTGTAACTAACGGGATGATGATTCCTAATTATAGTAAACCTGATGATTGGGAGAGATATAATGCTCTTGGGGTTACCCAGTATGGTCAAATGACTGCTGGTAGCTACATGTATATTGGTCCACAAGGAATAGTGCATGGCACTACTATTACATTAATGAATGCATTTAGGATGAAACTAAACTCCAACGAAAGTCCCGCCGGTAAAATATTTCTCACTGCTGGACTAGGAGGGATGAGTGGTGCTCAACCAAAGGCCGGTAATATCGTAGGATGCGTTACGATATGTGCAGAGGTAAACCCAAATGCGGCTTATAAAAGATATAGTCAAGGATGGGTGGATGAATTGATTGAAAATTTAGATGAGTTGGTATTAAGAATACGAAAAGCACAATCGAATAAAGAGGTTGTTAGTATTGCTTTTGTAGGAAACGTTGTTGATATCTGGGAGAGGTTTGCTCAAGATCAAATCTTTATACATGTTGGAAGTGATCAAACGTCACTTCATAATCCTTTTGCAGGAGGATATTACCCAGTAGGATTATCTTTTGAGGAAAGTAATCAAATGATGGCCAATGAGCCCAATAGATTTAAAGAGGTAGTATATGCGTCGTTGAGAAGACATGCAGCAGCAGTGAATGAACATACAAACAAGGGTACCTACTTTTTTGATTATGGAAATGCATTTTTATTAGAGAGCAGTAGAGCTGGTGCAGATATACTTGCTCAAAATGGAATTGATTTTAAATATCCTAGTTATGTACAAGATATTTTAGGTCCAATGTGTTTTGATTATGGTTTTGGTCCATTCCGTTGGGTTTGTGCCAGTGGATTAGATGAGGATTTGGCCGTAACTGATGCGATTGCAGCTCAAGTAATGCGTACTATTATGGATGATTCACCCCCTGAAATTAAGCAACAAATGGCAGACAATATTAAGTGGATTGATGAAGCAAATCAAAATCAGATGGTAGTGGGTTCTAAAGCCAGAATACTTTATGCTGACAGTGAAGGTCGTATAAAAATAGCAGAAGCATTTAATCAAGCAGTTGCAAGCGGAGAACTTACAGGGCCTATAATTTTAGGAAGAGATCATCATGATGTTAGTGGTACAGATTCTCCTTACAGGGAAACAAGTAATATTTACGATGGGAGTAAATTTACTGCTGATATGGCTATTCATAATGTAATTGGTGATAGTTTTAGAGGGGCAACCTGGGTGAGTATTCATAATGGTGGAGGAGTAGGTTGGGGAGAGGTAGTGAATGGAGGATTTGGGATGCTGTTAGATGGATCAAAAAAAGCAAGTAAAGGGTTGGAAAGTATGATTTTATTTGATGTTAATAATGGAATAGCAAGAAGAAGCTGGGCAAGAAATACCAACGCACAATTTGCTATCAAGCGAGAGATGAAACGTAATAAGAGTCTAAAAATAACTCTAGCCCAAGGGGTTAAAGATGATCTTTTAGATAATCTATTTAATTAAAGAACTCCTTCATTTTATCGAAGAATCCTTTTTCTTTCGATGGATCTGGAGTGAAATTTTCAGCATCCATTAGTTTTTGTAGCATTTTTTTCTCCTCATTATTAAGCTTTTTAGGAGTGTATACATTAATATAGACTAATTGGTCACCAATTTTATATCCGTTTACGTCAGGAATGCCCTTTCCACGGAGTCTTAGGACTTTTCCGCTTTGTGTACCAGATTCAATTTTAATGCGAGCTTTTCCTGAAACAGTAGGTATTTCAACTTCACATCCTAAAGCTGCTTGAGGAAAGCTGATATGAAGGTTGAATACAATATTATTTCCATCTCGTTCTAAGTTTTCGTGCTTGTTTTCATCAATCAAAACTATTAAATCTCCTGCTACTCCACCCGGTAACTCATTACCTCTGCCTTGAACATTTAATTGCATTCCATCAGCAACTCCAGCAGGAATATCTATCGATGTGGTAACCTCCTCAACAGTCAGACCCATACGGTCAGCACCTGGAGGGATATTAGATATTTTTTTACCATTTCCTTGACATGTTGGACATGGACTACTAGTTTGCATTTGACCTAAAAAGGTACTTTGGACTCGTGTCACAGATCCTCGACCACCACATGTGCTACAAGATTTAAAAGTGACTCCAGTAGCAACTACTTTTTTCTTATATTTTATTTTCTTTTCAACTCCATTAGTGATGTCTTCAAGAGATAATTTTAGCTTTATCCGAATATTTGAACCAACAGCTTGTCTTTGTCGACCGCCTCTACTTCCCCCAAAAAAACTTTCAAAGGGACTGCCACCTCCGGAGCCACTCCCGAATATGTCACCAAAGTGACTGAAGATGTCATCCATATTCATACCGCCACCACCAAAACCCCCTTGGCCGTCTACCCCAGCGTGACCAAATTGATCATAACGTTGTTTTTTTTCATCGTTGCTTAAAACCTCATAGGCTTCTGCTGCTTCTTTAAATTTTTCTTCGGCTTCTTTGTTATCTGGATTTTTATCAGGATGAAATTTTATGGCTTTTTTTCGATAGGCCTTTTTAATTTCGTCTGCAGAAGAACTTTTCGATACACCAAGTATCTCGTAATAATCTCGTTTTGCCATTTTACTCTCCTACTACAACTTTCGCAAATCGGATAACCTTGTCATTTAGCATGTATCCTTTTTCTATCTCGTCCACAACTTTACCTTTTAATTTTTTACTAGGAGCAGGTATTTTAGTTATTGCCTCGTGAACCTCAGGATCAAAATCATTTTCAATGGATTTAAAGTGTTTCAATCCTTTATTTTCCATAATACTTTTAAATTTATTATAAATAAGATTAATACCGGTTTGAATTGCTTCAGTATCATCAGAGGACTCCATATTATGCATAGCTCTTTCAAAATCATCAAGAATAGGCAATAAATCTGTTAAAATATCTTGTCCTGCAGTTTTAAACAGCTCCAAACGTTCCTTGGACGTTCTTTTGCGGTA
>CESO01001109.1_pt1 | contig 17694 bp, 11 predicted proteins | sample 356341 | NCBI WGS metagenome assembly CESO01 (sample SAMEA2621812, study PRJEB7988) | marine metagenome | biome: marine biome (ENVO:00000447); feature: deep chlorophyll maximum layer (ENVO:xxxxxxxx); material: "saline water (ENVO:00002010), including plankton (ENVO:xxxxxxxx)" | depth 35 m
CACTTCAGGGCAGATCATGGACCTTGGTATTGTCGGTGATCGCATCATTGCCATGGGCAATTTGTCGGAGGCCGCCACAGAAGAAATTGATGCCCGGGGTCGAGTGGTCATACCTGGATTCGTCGATATCCACACGCATTATGACGGCCAGGCCACCTGGGATCAGGAGATGGCGCCGTCATCGTGGCATGGTGTAACGACTGTCGTAATGGGTAATTGTGGTGTCGGGTTCGCACCGGCCGCCCCGGATCGGCGGGAATGGCTGGTCGGGCTAATGGAGGGCGTTGAGGATATTCCGGGCAGTGCTCTCACCGAGGGAATGACCTGGAACTGGGAGTCCTTTCCTGAGTATCTCGATGCACTTGAAGGATTGGATCGCACGGTTGATGTGGCCGCTCAAGTCCCGCACGGTGCCGTGCGCGCTTACGTAATGGGCGATCGGGGCGCAGCCAATCAAGAGCCGACAGAGACTGAGATTGCGCGCATGTCGGCAATCGTTGAGGAAGGGCTGGCGGCAGGGGCTGTTGGTTTCTCCACCTCGCGCACTATCCTCCACAAGTCGATTGAGGGTGAACTGGTGCCGGGAACGACCGCGACGAAAGAGGAGTTGCTGGGTATTGGCCGCGCGTTAAAGCGGGCAGGGCACGGTGTGTTCGAGATGGCAAGTGATCTCCTGCCCGAATGGAACGAGTTCGAGTGGATGGGCGATCTTAGCCGGGAGACGGGTGCCCCGGTTACGTTTACCGCGCTCGAATCTCCGATAAAGAGCTTGCCATTCAAGGATCAGCTCGGCGAAATGCGCGATCAGAACGCCAAAGGCGGAAATATTGTTGCGCAGATCTCTATGCGAGGTACGGGCCTGATTCTCGGCTGGCGTGCCACGTTCCATCCTTTTTCTCAGCGCCCGAGCTGGAAGGCGATTGCCGACAAGCCTTGGCAGGAGCAGTGGCAGCAGCTGCAGGACGCCGAATTCCGCGCCAAGCTGCTGGCGGAGCGGGGCGAGCCGACCGGTAGCGACTTACAGCTGATTGCGGATTTGATGGAGAGCGCTTTCTCTATGCAGTACGAAATGCTCCCCGGGTTTAATTACGAACCCACGGCCGATCAGACGATCGAGCAGAGAGCGCAGGTGGCGGGGGTGACGCCGGAAGAATATGTTTATGATTTTATGATGCGTGAGGGCGGCTCGGGCCTCATTTATTTCCCGCTTCTCAACTACGCCAACGGTAATCTGGACTTTCTCGAAGAGGCACTCGACTCTGACGACTGTATCAATTCTCTCTCAGACGGCGGTGCCCATTGCGGGACAATCTGCGATGCAGCGGCCACAACCTTTATGTTGCAGCATTGGGTTCGGGATCGAGACGGAAACCGCATGACATTAGCGCAAGCGATCAAACGCCAGTGCCATGACACGGCGAGACTGTATGGGTTTGAAGACCGGGGCGTTTTGGCGCCCGGTTTACTGGCGGACCTCAACGTCATTGATCTCGAGTCACTGCAACTCAATCTTCCAACGGTCGCTTTTGATTTGCCGGCGGGAGGGCGTCGCCTGCTTCAAACCGCATCGGGTTATGACTACACGATCAAGTCTGGCCAGGTGACGTTCCGCAGTGGAGTGAGCACCGGGAAATATCCGGGGCGGGTTATTCGGGGGCCTCAGTCGGCGCCGGTGGCGTCCAGCCTCCCAGCGACTGCCACCGATTCACGATAAGGCAGAATAATTCAGCGGTTTTTGTCGCGTCGTAATGCGCCGAGTGAGCCTCGTTGTTATCGAAAGGGATCTCTGCCAGAGCACAGGCGCGCGCCAGCACAGTATGTCCGACGGCCAGGCCGGCCAGCGTGGCGGTATCGAAATGCGAAAACGGATGAAACGGATTGCGCTTAAGCCCCAACCGCTCCGTGGCCACATTCAGAAATCCTGCATCAAAATGGGCGTTATGGCCCACGAGAATGGCTCGGTTGCATTGGTGAGCTTTCACTGCCTGCCGGACAATGCCAAAAAGCTCTCCTAACGCGATGTCTTCGGGAACGGCGCCGCGAAGGGGGTTTTCGGGATCAATGCCCGTGAACTCGAGGGCCGACGGATCGAGGTTGGCCCCTTCAAAAGGCTCGACATTGCGACTATGAGTCTCGTCGATCACCAGCTCGCCCTGATCCGTCATTGACAGCATCGTGACGGCGATCTCCAAGATAGCGTCGGTTTGACAGTTAAAACCGCCGGTCTCTATGTCGACTACGACCGGGAGAAATCCGCGGAAACGATCTCGAATCGATGGTGGATTCGGGGTCGTCATCAGGATGTCGGTGTCACCGTCCAGCCCACGCTTTCTCCAGCACGAATCGGAATCAATGTGTCGGTTCCCAGCTGAAAGTTAGCTGGGACTGCCTGCGGGATCTTGCTGAGCGTCACCGACGACGTATTGCGCGGCAGACGGTAGAAATCTGGACCATGAAAGCTGGCGAAGGCCTCCAGACGATCTAGAGCCCCCTCTTCGTCAAATACCTCGGCATAAAGCGCGAGTGCCGCGTGGGCGGTGTAGCAACCTGCGCAGCCGCAGCTCGATTCCTTTTCATCCCGGGTATGGGGAGCTGAGTCGGTACCGAGAAAGAATCGGGGGCTACCAGAGGTCACTGCCTTGCGCAGCGCCAGCTGATGCTGGTCTCGTTTTAGCACGGGCAGGCAGAACAAGTGGGGTTTGACGCCGCCCACCAGCATGTCGTTGCGGTTGTAAAGCAGGTGGTGTGCGGTGACCGTAGCGGCGACGTTCTCGCCAGCAGCCTCGACGAACTGGACCGCATCTCTGGTAGTGATGTGTTCAAACACGACCCGCAAAGCGGGGAATTGGGCCAAAAGGGGGATCAGTGCCGAATCAATGAAGGCTTTTTCGCGGTCAAAAATGTCACAGTTGGGGTCAGTGACTTCGCCATGAATGAGCAGCGGGACGTCGTGAGTCTGCATGGCTTCGATGACCGGGTAGAGAGCCTCTAGGGCGGTTACACCGGCGTCGGAATTGGTGGTGGCGCCGGCGGGATAGAGCTTGATGCCGTGCACAAAAGGGCTGGCTGCGGCGTCTGACACCATGGTCTGTGTTGTATGGTCAGTGAGATACAGAGTCATCAGTGGCTCAAAACTATTGCCCTCAGGGACATGGGCCAGAATTCTCTCTCGATACTTCAGGGCATCGGCCACGCTCAATACGGGTGGCGTCAGGTTCGGCATAACAATCGCCCGTCCCGCCCAGCGCGCAACATCGGGCACCGTTGTGCTCAGTGCGGCTTCGTCTCGCAGATGAATATGCCAATCATCGGGTAATGTCAGGTTTAGCGAAGTCATGTTTGCGGGCGCCTATAAACTGGGTGCAGTGTAGCAGAGGTCGGTGGATGCCAGCTTCCTCTATGGCGCAGAGCCAACCGCAGACGTACACTACGCCCCCCGTTTTTCGTAGGCAGAGTTATGGCGGCGATCAATAAAGTCGTTCTGGCGTATTCGGGAGGTTTAGATACCTCCGTTATCGTGCGTTGGTTGCAGGAAACCTATCAGTGCGAAGTAGTCACCTTCACGGCGGACATTGGCCAGGGTGAGGAGGTCGAGCCTGCGCATGCCAAGGCCCAGGCGCTTGGTGTGAAGGAGATCTACATCGAGGATCTTCGAGAACCGTTTGTGCGCGACTTCGTGTTTCCGATGTTTCGAGCCAATACGGTCTATGAGGGTGAGTATCTTTTGGGCACCTCGATCGCAAGGCCCCTCATTGCCCAACGCCTGGTTGAAATTGCCAATGAAACCGGGGCAGACGCGATCGCCCACGGCGCGACCGGTAAAGGCAATGACCAGGTGCGCTTCGAGCTGGGGGCATACGCACTTAAACCCGGAATTAACGTGATTGCTCCCTGGCGTGAGTGGGATCTCAATTCGCGGGAGGCATTAATGGCCTACTGCGAGCAGCACAGCATCCCCGTAGATTTTGCCAATGCGCAGAAAAAGTCACCGTATTCCATGGATGCCAACCTCTTGCATATTTCCTATGAAGGCGACGTGCTGGAGGATCCCTGGGTGCCGCCGGAGGAGGATATGTGGCGCTGGACCGTGAGCCCGGAAAACGCTCCCGACCAAGCCGAGGAATTGACGCTCACATTCCAGCAAGGGGATGTAGTGGCTATCGATGGACAACCCCTGACGCCGGCGCAGGTGCTGGCTAAATTGAATGAGCGGGGGGGTGCCAACGGGATTGGTCGCGCGGATATTGTTGAAAATCGCTACGTCGGAATGAAGTCTCGTGGCTGTTACGAGACTCCGGGCGGCAGTATTTTGCTGCGTGCACATCGGGCGATCGAGTCGATCACGCTGGATCGCGAGGTAGCCCATCTGAAGGATGAGTTGATGCCCCGTTATGCCAAGCTGATCTATAACGGCTATTGGTGGTCCCCCGAACGCCATATGTTGCAGGCGGCCATTGATCAAACGCAGTCGGTGGTCAACGGTGAGGTCAGAGTGTCACTTTACAAGGGCAATGTTACGGTTACCGGCCGACAGTCGTCTGATTCACTATTTGACGAAAATATTGCGACATTTGAAGCCGATGGTGGTGCATATGACCAAGCGGATGCTGAGGGCTTTATTAAGCTGAATGCACTGCGATTGCGTATTGCGGCTAACAAAGGGCGTGAGCACCAGTAGTGCCAGATCTGATGCTCCCTTAGTGCCTTCGTGGCTAACGCCGGTCATGATAAAACCGTGTACAGTAGCCCAACACAAAGCTCGCCCTTGAACAGACGTCTGTTTGGGTCTGAATGGCCTGAAGAGGCACGCCTAGGATGCGCCAGCAGTGCGTCGGGTAGGTAGGACTTAAACCGCTTTTTCAGGGGTTAATGGAGAGCCCGATGAACTCAACTGTCGACATTCCTGCCATGCAGCAGGCAGATGCGGAAGCATTCGATGTCATCATTATTGGCGCTGGTCTATCGGGCATAGGCACCGCGGTTCGCCTTCAGCGTGACTGTCCAGACCGTGACTTCATCTTACTTGAGCGTCGCGAGGCGATCGGCGGGACCTGGGACTTGTTCCGCTATCCCGGGATCCGTTCTGACAGCGACATGCACACGTTGGGGTACGACTTTAAGCCGTGGGAAGCGGAAAAAAGCATTGCCGATGGCCCCTCTATTCTCAGCTATGTCAACGAAACAGCCGACGAGCACCGCCTTCGCGAGCGTATCCGCTTTAGCCAAAAGCTCCTTGCTGCAGACTGGTGCAGTGAGCGCAGCCAATGGCAGCTAACGGTTGAAACGCCAGAAGGTGTTCGGCGGTACCGCTGTGGTTTTCTGATGATGTGCGCGGGCTATTACAGCTATGACCAGGGTTACGAGCCTGATTTTGAGGGTAAGGGGTCGTTTAAAGGGGAGTGGATTCACCCCCAGTTCTGGCCAGATAACCTGAATTATGCTGAAAAGAAAGTGGTGGTGATCGGTTCGGGGGCGACGGCGATGACGCTGGTCCCTAATATGTCTAGACAGGCGGCACATGTGACCATGCTGCAGCGGTCACCTACCTACGTGGTCTCAAGACCGTCTGTTGATGGCCTTGCCAATTGGCTCCGCCGCCGTCTGCCACCGAAGCTCGCATATCGGCTTGTTCGATGGCGCAATACGATTTGGCAGCAGTGGATGTATAAGCTCAGTCGGGTGGCTCCGGGCATTTTGAAGCGCTCTCTGCTGAAAAAGGTCCGCGACGAAATCGGTGAAATGGTGGATGTAGAGAAGCATTTCAGCCCACGTTACAACCCCTGGGATCAGCGCCTGTGTTTGGTGCCCGACGACGATTTGTTTCGCGCGATTCAGTCGGGTAAGGCGTCAGTGGTGACTGACCATATCGAAAAGATTACCGAGCAAGGTGTGCAGTTGGTGTCGGGTGAGCATCTCGACGCTGACATTGTTGTTTGCGCAACCGGGCTCGAGTTGGTCGTTCTGGGGGGGGCCGAGTTTACCCTCGATGGTGAGACCATCGATCTTGCCAATGAGTGGACCTACAAGGGCATGATGTGCTCGAACGTTCCCAACATGGTGCACACATTCGGCTATATCAATGCGTCCTGGACGTTGCGCGCGGATTTGATTGCTACCTGGGTCTGCAGACTACTCAATCAAATGCGTGTGACCGGTAAGACAACGGCAACGCCTCGCATCGCCGAGGAACTTTCCGGGTCAATGAGCCAGCGTTTTTGGATCGACGATTTTTCCGCTGGTTACATGCAGCGTGTGATGCATCGCTTCCCGAAGCAGGGTGATCAGATGCCTTGGATGAATCCGCAGAACTATCGAAAAGACCGCAAGATGTTCCGCGATGATCCGATAGAGGACGATTCACTGGTGCTAGAGCGTGCAGTGGTGGTGGCTGAGTCTGCGGCGCTTCAAGAGGCCAGTTAATGACGCATGATTAACCCGGGGTTGCAGGAAAGCAGTATTTACTGCCCCTACTGCGGTGAGTCGGTTGAGGTCTTGCTGAACCCTGAGGATGTGGGTGTCGACTACATAGAGGATTGTCAGGTCTGCTGCCGGCCGATTGAATTTCGTTTGCGGGAGGACGCCGGAGGCTGGCTAGAAGCCGAGGTGCGGTCTGACGTCGATTAGGGCGCGCTGGCGAGTGTTTCCATAACCCACATTGCCGTAAAAGATCGCCTGATCAAGGCAGATCAGCGCCGGTCAATGAAAGTCCCTGGATTGTACGGTCAATGCAGCCAAGTGTTCGCTGCAATCCTCGAGTGTTCCGGCTATCACGTGGACGACGCCTTCACGTGATTCTACCGTTCCTTTGACCAGCAGTAGCTGGGCAGTCATCAAGCTTTGTCGGTAGCGCTCTTGTATAGCGGGCCACACGATGACATTGATATTTCCGGTTTCATCTTCAAGCGTCAGAAATACCACTCCCGATGCGGTGCCCGGTCGTTGGCGACAGGTCACTAGGCCTGCCACTCGCACGAAGCGGTGATTGCCTAGCGTCTCGAGTTCCGTTTGCCGCCTGCATTGATCAAAGGGTCGCTGTTGGCGCAGCAGCGCCAGTGGGTGCGCACGCAGAGTCAGACCTGTGCTCTGATAGTCTGCAATCACTTCTTCGGCCAGACCAGGTGCTGGCAAGACGACCCCGTCATCATGATGATGACGCAATCCGGGATCATCCGAGAGTAGCGGGCGGTGATCTTCTAACGCCATAGTCTGCCAGTGGGATTGGTAGCGATGGCCACTGATACTGGTGAGTGCATCGGCGGCGGCGAGTGCTTCCAGATGACTGCGATCGAGCGATGCTCGCTGTCGTAAATCTGCGACATCAGAGAAGGCGTGTTCGCGCTGTGCCGCATTAATACGTTTCCCTGCTGTCTCACTGAGGCCTTTGATTAATCTCATTCCCAGCCTGATGGGCGGCTGCTGTTGGTTTGCTGCAGACAGCAGTTGATGGTCCCAGCTGCTGTGATTGACATCAACGGGCAAGACCAGAATATGGTGTCGTCGCGCATCCTGTATCAACTGTGAAGGCGAATAAAAGCCCATTGGCTGGCTATTGAGCAGTCCAACATAGAACGCAGCCGGGTGATGGCACTTCAGCCAGGAAGATACATAGGCCAGTAAGGCAAAGCTTGCAGAGTGTGACTCTGGAAATCCGTAGCCACCAAATCCTTTGATCTGATTGAACAGCCGCTCAGCAAACTCCGGTGTGTATCCCTTATTGATCATGCCCTGTTTGAGTTTGTGCTCAAAGGTAAGCAGCTTGCTGTTCTTTCCCCAGTTACTGATAGCGCGCCTCAGTGCGTCGGCTTCTCCGCCGCTGAATCCGGCGGCGACCATGGCCAGACGGATAACCTGCTCTTGAAAAATAGGGACCCCTAGCGTGCGCGACAGGACTGACTCGATGTCTTTGTTGGGGTAGCTGACGGCTTCCAGTCCAGCTTTACGGCGTAGGTATGGGTGGACCATATCGCCCTGAATAGGGCCAGGCCGCACAATGGCGATTTCGATCACCAGATCGTAAAAACAGATGGGTTTCAGTCGCGGCAACATGGACATTTGTGCGCGGGACTCTATTTGAAAGACGCCTAGTGTGTCGGCCCGTTGCAGCATTCGATAAGTGGTGGCATCTTCCCGCGGGATATCCTGTATACAGCGGATAGCAGGGTGATCCCGGTTGACCATTTCCAGTGTTTTGCGAATGGCCGAGAGCATGCCAAGCGCGAGGATGTCGACCTTGAGTAGCCCCAGCGCCTCGATATCTTCTTTATCCCACTGAATAACCGTGCGGTCTGGCATGCTCGCATTCTCGACCGGGACCAGATTTGAAATTGGTCCGCGACTGATCACAAATCCACCGACATGTTGTGAGAGATGGCGCGGGAACCCCATTATCTCTTGGACCCTCGTCATAAAGTGCTCCGCGAGTTGCCCCGAGCGTGTCAGACCTTGTTGCTGGAAGCGGTTAGCCAGTTCTCGCTCCCGATTCCACCAGGACAGGGAGTTCGCCAGCTCGTCGATAAAGCTGGCATCAAATCCCATGGCCTTGCCGACGTCGCGTACGGCGCTGCGCGAACGGTAGGTAATCACGGTGGCTGCAAGCGCGGCGCGGCGGCGGGTGTATTTCTCGTAGATGTATTGGATGACTTCTTCACGCCGCTCATGCTCAAAGTCCACGTCAATGTCCGGGGGCTCATCCCGCTCCCGGGAGATGAATCGTTCGAATAGGAGCGAAATCTGCTCGGGCGAGACTTCGGTGATATGCAGGCAATAGCAGACAACAGAATTGGCGGCAGAGCCTCTGCCCTGGCAGAGAATATGTCGTGACTTGGCGAATCGGACGATGTCATAAACGGTGAGGAAGTAATATTCATAGGAGAGTTCGGTGATTAGATCGAGTTCCTGATGAATCCGCGTTTGGATCGTTTCCGGCACACCCTCCGGCCATCGCCGTTTTGCACCGGTCGCCACCTCCTGTCGGAGATAGCTGTTGGCGGTGTGATTTGACGGAACGACCTCCTCGGGGTACTCGTAACGTAGTTCGTCGAGACTAAACTGGCAGCGATCGGCGATATGCCGTGTCTCGTTGATGAGTGTTTCGGGATAGAGCGAGATCAATGACTTGAGTGTGCGCAGGTGTTGCTGACTGTTGATCAACCGCCGGTGCCCCAGTTGCTGCACCGGAGTCTGGATTTTGATGGCGGTAAGGACATCATGTAAGGCCTTGCGTTTGGCGCTGTGCATCTGGACTTCGCCACACGCTACCATGGGAATCTCAAGGGTCTGCGCTAGATGGTAGCGGTGCTTGAAGCGCCGCCATTCATCATTACCGAGTAGGCGGCTGACACCGACCCAGACACGGTCTTTACATAATCTTGCGAGTTGCTGGAGGTGAACTTTCTGGTTGTCGGTGTCATCGGGTAACAGAATGAGCAGGCAGCGCTTGAGATGAAAAATCACGTCGCGCAGGTGAACGATGTATTCCCCCTTGCCACTACGTCGGCGGGCACGACTGATGAGCCCCGAGAGTTCTCCGTAGGCTTCACGGTTGGGTACCAGTGCTACCAATCGAATCCCTTCGGTCAGGGTGAACTCGCTACCAATAATCAGCTTTAGCCCCTGTTCTTTCGCGGCGACATGGGCCTTTACAACGCCTGCAAGAGAACACTCATCGGTAATGGCTAAAGCATGATAGCCGCAGTTAACGGCCCGACTGACGAGTTCATCCGGTGCAGAGGCGCCACGCAGAAAGCTGTAGTGACTCAGGCAATGAAGTTCTGCATACACGATAAAAATACTGTATAAATAAACAGTATTCTATCTGTGTATGTACCTGCTTGAAAAGCGCTGTCATGAAATAGCGTAGACTGTTTTTCACCGTAGCCGTGATCAGTGAGGTCTTCGATCACAGCTCGGAGTCTGTAGCAAAAGGAGAGTGACAGTGAGCTATCTACAACGCGGTCGCCATGTAGTGATCAGTCTGATGTGCCTGTTTTTGGCTGCCTGTACCGGGGTGCCCGATGGTATTGAGCCCGTCACAGCGTTCGATCAGAACCGTTATCTGGGTACCTGGCATGAGATCGCGCGGCTGGACCATCGTTTCGAGCGGGGTCTCAGTCAGGTCACTGCGACGTATCGCACTAATCCCGATGGCAGTATTGCGGTCCTGAATCGAGGGTTTGATAGTGAGAAGAGCGAGTGGCGCGAGGCAGAGGGGGTTGCGCGCTTTGTTCAGTCTCCGGATGTTGCTCACTTGAAAGTGTCTTTCTTTGGGCCTTTTTACGGTAGCTATATTGTGTTCGAGCTGGGTGAGGACTACGACTACGCCTTTGTTTCAGGCTTTAACCGTGATTATCTGTGGTTGCTCGCACGAACACCTCAGATCAGCAATACGTTGCGTGAACAATTTTTGGCGACCATTACCGAGCTGGGATTTGATCCGGCCGGACTGGTCTGGCCGGATAGCCCTACCGAGAGGGTGGCGAGCAGTCAGTGAGGTGTTTCGCAAAAAGACCCTGAAGTCAGCCAACTTTAGATGAGCTGGCACAGGCGGCCCGCGCACTTAAGCAAAGAGCCCGTGTAGATACCAACGTCGGTTGTGTCGATCCTGATATATCCAGATAGGCTGCTTTTGGGGTGTACAGGCGATGTAGTAATCCCGACTGACAGGCGTACTCCACCATTGGTCTTCGATGCGCTCTGGCCCGTGAAGCATGTCCAGCGCACCATTCCAGTAAAGCTGATCAGCGTTCTCATGGATAGGTTGAGGCTCTGGTAGTAGCCAGAAAGGGCGCTGCCTCAACGGATCTTCATCCGGGTTGCCCTGCGACCGCAGAGTATGGGTTTCCATGACGGCATCCTCCGGGAGATGCTCGGGGCGGGAGTCGAGATAGCCGACAGCCTGGAGTCCGAGTCGACTCCGTAGGCGATCGACCAGTTCGTGCCGTGATACCGGATTCACGCCCACATGAAATAAATCCTCTGGTGTGGCAGAGGCTTCCTCGAGCTGTTCAACGATGAGTGAGAGGCCTTCGATACCCTCGGGGAGTGACTGGTTATCGAGTTGTAAACAGGACAATTCGAACCAGAGTTCGGCGTTTTGGCGGGCGGTATCGGAAAAAACCTTGAAGGGCGCGACGGGGTTCCCTTGCGGCGGCGGCTGTAAGCGACGCTGCGGTAATAAATAGCGCCACTCAATCACGCCACTGACGCACTGTGTATTCATCAGAAATTGACAGAAATGGCTCAGCAGGCGCCTCATGGCGGGATGGAGTTCTTGACGATTCTGAATATCGAAGCCGAACCAGAGCGTGTCTTCAAAGTGTGTGGGAGGCTGATACGTGATGATCGGTTCTTGCTGCCTGCCTGTTAATTGATTGAGCCAATTCAGAAAGGATTTCCCACAACGTTTCCCCAGCGCGGAAAGGGGTATATCAAGTAATTGCCGAAAGTCCCGTATGCCGGTCTTCTCGAGTCTTTCGACAACTTTTGGGAACTCGGCTTTGATCAGATGGAGGGGTAAAGAGGCCAGTCGTTCGGTGAGTGGCTGCTCGGGGTAGCAACCGAGGCCGTGCTCGGTATGGCTCAATAGCCAGGCCGCAGTGCGTGTTTCTGCGACACCGATGGCGACAGTCAATCCACGTAAGTTCATTTCATTGTTGACGTGGTTCAGGAGGGCATCGAGTCCATGATGCAGTCGCAGACAGCTACCAATTTCAATCATCAATGCGTTGTCTTGCCACGGCTCAAGGTGGGGTGACAGTCCATAAGCCCAGATAGCGAGTTGTTGTAGCAGGGTCTGTTCTGTTTCCCGTGAGCGTTCTAACAGCCGGTATTCGCTGTGTGCGAGCAATGCTTGTGCCGTACTGATGTTTTGCGCTGGTATTACCCCGGCAAGACTGGCCTGTTCGTCACAGGCCAACACCCGCCGCTGGGCGACGACGATGGTGGCTGCATGACAGGCATGACCCTGCTGTTTCAGCAGTGCTTCCAGTGGCAGCAAATCAAAACGAAGGCAAAGCCAGAGCGACATCGCCCCATAATACTGTATTTTTATACAGTATTATGGCCAAGCCTGTAACTCCCCATTCAGGAGTATCCTGAAAGCGCATCAATTCTGTAAAAATATGCTGTGGTGTTGCTTTGCACGAGGTCCAATCAGGGAGAGACCGATGAATCACTTATATCAAGGAGGATTACGTAGCGCGCTATTGTGTTTGCATATGCCGCAGATGGTTTCTTTTTGTCTGGCGCGATGGCATCGAGCGCTGTGGTTGTGCGCGCTCGTGCTATTAGTGTCCTGCGCCGAGTCGACGGATCACCCGGAATCTGTCGTTGCCACAGCCTCGCCAATATCAGCCGAGCAGCAGCGACTGGAGGATTTCTTTACCGCTACCTGGGAGGAGGATCTGGCTCGCTACCCGGCCAGTGCCAGCTACCTTGGTATTAAAGATCGGCAGGATCAATGGAACGATGTATCTGAGTCTTTTCAATTGGAGTCTCTGGAAACGATCCGTCAACGTCTGGCGTTTTTAGAGGGTATCGATACCGCCCAACTTTCACCCGAGCGGCAACTTTCCTACCGACTGTATCGGCTTGATCTAGAGCGCACACTGGCCGGCGAGCGTTTTCGACACCATCGCTATGTGATTCATCAGTTCCGTGGACCCCATACCAGCCCGATCAGTTTACTGGTGAACGTGCATACCATCTCCTCAGAGCAGGACGCTGATGATTACATCGCGAGGCTCCATAACCTGCCCCAGTATTTTGACGGTGTCATAGAGCAGATCCAGATCAGAATGGATAAGGGCTTGTATCTGGTCGACTGGATGATTCCGCAGATCACAGAATCCGCGGGCAATGTGCTCGTAGGTGTGCCCTTTGACGACACCGGCACGTCGTCCATTATCTGGTCCGATTTTAACGACAAGCTGGCGCCACTCAGGCTGGAGCCTGCGGTGGTTGAGCGTCTTCAAGAGGCCGCACGAAACGCATTACTCACGTCGGTCAAGCCCGCCTATCAACGCCTGATTGCAGCGGTTGAATCACAAAAGGGTATGGCACCTCCAGAAGACGGCGTCTGGCGATTCCCTGACGGTAATGCATTTTACGCCAACCGATTAAAGGTGTTTACAACAACCGATCTGACTCCAGAGGAAATTCATCAATCCGGTCTTGCCAATGTTGCGCGCCTGCATAACGAGATGCGAGCGGTTATGGACGAGTTGGGCGAGGAGGGTGACCTCGCAGCCTTTCTCGATCAGGTCCGACAGGATGCCTCATTACGCTACCCCAATACCGAAGAGGGCCGAATCGCGTATCTCACTGCAGCGCGGACTGCCATCGACAATATGGCCCAGAGGCTCCCAGATTATTTTGGTCTGTTGCCCCAATCTGATTTGATCGTTAAGCGGGTTGAGGCTTATCGCGAGCAATCCGCTGGCAAGGCCTTCTATCAAAGCCCGCCTCCAGACGGTTCGCGCCCGGGCATCTATTACGCCAACCTCTACGATATGAACTCGATGCCAACCACAGATCTCGAGGCACTGGCATTTCATGAGGGTTTGCCGGGGCATCATCTACAACGCTCAATTTCGGCAGAGTTGGGCGATGTGCCCGATTTCCAGCGCCACACCAGCTTTACCGCTTTTAGCGAGGGGTGGGGCTTATATTCTGAGTATCTGGCGCGAGAAATGGGTTTCTATCAGGATCCGTATTCCAATTTTGGGCGGTTGGCGATGGAACTGTGGCGCGCCGCTCGGTTGGTGGTGGATACGGGCCTGCATCACAAGCAATGGTCGCGGGAACAAGCGGTCGCGTATCTCGTCGCCAACACGCCGAACGCGGAGTACGACTGCCAGCGTGCTATCGAGCGCTATATCGCCATGCCGGGCCAGGCGACTGCCTACATGATTGGTAAGTTGCGGATTGTCGAGTTACGGGAGCTGGCGCAGGAGGCGTTGGGGGATCGTTTTGATATTCGCGCTTTTCATGACGCGGTGCTCGGCTCCGGCGCGGTACCGCTCGACCAGCTCGAAGCCACTATACAGGCCTTGATACAGACGACTCTCGCGAGTCGCTAGGGCTCTCCCCTGGCTGAAGGCTCTCTATTAGCCAGAGTTTGCAGCGCACGGTGGTCTCGTTTGCCAGGCCTAACGGAACCGTGCGCGATATTAATGATCGTAAAAATCGATTGCCCTTTCCGAAACAATCAGCTTTTCAATGCGACCGCGAAATGACTACAGTGTGCGGTGTGGTACCTATTTTATTTGAGGACAGCATGATGAAAGTGACGTTAATGAAAACAGCGATCGTGCATACCGCATTGGCCGCGGCGCTAGTGGCTCTGCCCGTCGTTGAATCGATGGCACGCAGTACACCCAAAAGCACGCAGGCCTGGTGGCCTGCCAGTCTTGACCTGACGCCTTTGCGACAGAATGAACACAGCGCTAATCCGCTAGGAGCAGATTTTGATTACGCAGCGGAATTTGCGCGACTCGACCTCGAAGCGCTGAAAGCCGATATCAATGAGACACTGACCACCTCGCAGCCATGGTGGCCGGCCGATTATGGTAACTACGGGCCTTTTTTCGTTCGTATGGCGTGGCACAGTGCCGGGACCTATCGCACCACCGACGGTCGCGGTGGCGCTGATGGTGGTCAGCAGCGGTTTGAGCCGCTGAACAGCTGGCCCGATAACGGCAACCTCGACAAGGCTCGTCGCCTGTTATGGCCCATCAAGCAACAATACGGCAACCAGATTTCCTGGGCCGACCTGATGGTGCTCGCGGGCAACGTAGCAATGGAAAATATGGGTTTTACGACTTTTGGTTTTGCGGGCGGCCGCACCGATGATTGGGAGCCTGAATGGGTTTACTGGGGGCCCGAAGCCAAGATGCTGGCTGACGAACGGTACGCCGAGGGTCGGCAACTGCGCTCAGGATTGGCCGCAGTGCAGATGGGTCTGATTTACGTGAACCCCGAAGGCCCCAACGGCAACCCTGATCCGCTATTGGCCGCACACGATATTCGCGAGACCTTCGGCCGCATGGCAATGAATGACGAAGAGACGGTGGCGCTGATCGCGGGCGGACACTCTTTCGGCAAGGCGCATGGCGCGCACAAGCCTGATGACTGTGTCGGCCCCGAACCCACTGGTGAGGCGATTGTTGAACAAGGCATTGGTTGGAAGAACACGTGTGGCAAAGGTAATGCTGAAGACACGGTGACCTCCGGTCTCGAGGGAGCTTGGACCGCGACGCCCACCCAGTGGTCCATCATGTATTTAGCCAATCTGTTCGCTTACGAGTGGGAGCAAACCCGCAGTCCTGCCGGTGCTTTGCAGTGGCAACCCAAGGATGGTGCGGCAGCTGGCACAGTGCCCGATGCACACCTTGAGGGTGTGGGTCACGCGCCGGTTATGTTTACTACCGACCTGTCGTTAAAGTTTGATCCCAGCTATCGTGAGATCTCGCAGCGATTCCTCGCCAATCCTGAGGAGTTTGAGTTGGCCTTCGCCAAGGCATGGTTCAAGCTGACCCACCGCGATATGGGACCGAAGATTCGTTACCTGGGTGACGATGTGCCCGACGAGGTGCTTGCTTGGCAAGATCCACTGCCAGCGCGCGACTACAAGCTGATCAGCGATCGTGATGTTCGCAAGCTAAAGGCAGCGATTGCTGAGAGTGGGCTGGACAATACCCAGCTGGTGAGTACGGCGTGGGCTTCGGCGTCAACCTACCGCGGCACCGATATGCGGGGTGGCGCTAATGGCGCGCGTATCCGCCTGGCGCCGCAGAACCAGTGGGCCATTAATAATCCTGCCGCGCTCTCCGAGGTGATCACGGTACTCGAAGAGGTACAAGATGAGTTCAATAGTGAGCTCTCTCGCGGTAAGCAGGTTTCGTTGGCAGACGTGGTCGTCCTCGCAGGAAATGTGGCGGTTGAGCAGGCTGCGGAAGCGTTTGGTGTGGAAGTTTCGATTCCTTTCACACCGGGTCGTGTTGATGCAACTGAAGGCTCCGTGGATGTCATGTCGATGTCCGTGTTGGAACCGCGTCAGGATGGCTTCCGAAACTACATGGCCGATCTGGGCTTTATGACACCGGCCCAAGCGCTGATTGACAAGGCAGATATGCTTAATCTGACCGTGTCAGAGATGACCGCATTACTGGGTGGTCTACGTGGGATGAATGCCAACGCGGATGGAAGTGATCATGGCGTGTTGACCGACCGCCCCGGCGTTCTGAGCAATGACTTCTTTGTCAATCTGCTCGACATGAACACCGTATGGGGGCCTTCTGCAGAAGCTTATGTGTTTGAAGGCCGCGATCGTCAGACAGGTGCCTTGAAGTGGACAGCAACTGAATTCGATCTGGTATTTGGATCTAATTCTGAGCTGCGTGCGGTGGTGGAGTTTTACGCCTTCGACGAGAGCCGTCAGCGTTTCGTCAAAGATTTTGCCAGCGCATGGACCAAAGTGATGGACGCGGACCGGTTTGATATTGAAGACTCCGGAAACGTCGTCGTGAGCACCGCGCAGTAGAGGCGACTCGCTCGAGAGAAGAGGCCCCGCTGTTGCGGGGCTTTTTTTATTCAAATTTAAGCAAGGCCCAACTTTTTGACTGTTAGCTGGGCGCTACAACAAGCTGTGGTCAGCGTTGTGCCCTTTGATGGCAGGTCGCCGCTTAGGCAGAAGGTCGAAAGTCCGAGCGACTCTGAAGATTTTCTGATGCCTCTATCGATGCCCATATCGGTGGGGTAGTGGGTAGTGACTCGTCCGCAGGTAAGGGGATGGTCGGGCTCCGGCGGCCACCTCGTTGCTTGAGAATCTTGATCTGACGATAGCCATCAAGCTGGATCTTCAAGCTGGCCGGAGAGGCCTGTTCCACCGCGTCGGAAGATCGAAACAGCACGGCGAGTGTTCCGTTGCTGGCGGCGGCCAGCTGTATTTTACGTAGCTCGGCGTAGCGGTAATCTGTCGCACCAAGCCAGACAAACACCGCACTGCAGGTGCTGCTGCGTAGAGCCTGTTCCGTTGACCACAGAATCTCGTCGCGGCTTCGGGGATGTACCAGCATGATTTCCTGAAGATCGATCCCCTCACTGGTAAGGAGTGGGGCATAAGGCGTGTAGGGAGGGTCAATAAATACCTGCCAGCGGCCTTGGCCGGACAGGCGCTTCATCATGGGCATGAACACGCCCATAGCGTCCAGTCCACACTGGTCACTGATGACTTCAATAGACCCCCCGAGTGGCCAGCCGCTGTTATACAATTGCGCATCTAGCGCATCAAAGCCTGTTCTGATGCCGGAAAAAGCCTGCGTTTCGCCGTTTGCAGCTTTTTCGCCGTTTGCAGCTAAGGTATCGGGGTGCAGAAAAGCCCGGTTCTGCTGGCCGACCCCGGATGGCGCCATGCCGTGTTGATCCATGCCTCGCCAGGTGTCGGCACGGCGGAAAATATCTTCAAGTAGATAGTTCATGATGTACTCCTATTCCATGTATTCCGTGCTGTTGTGTCAGATCACCGTCGCCGAAGTAGGGTGTGCAGGTGATTCGGCCATAACGCCAACAATACTGTATAAATAAACAGTATTTGAGCGTGATGAAAAAATCAAGTGAGAATTTTTCGGACTGTCGTGAAACGCGACAGGTCCATCGCTCGGCCCTGTCAGATCCGCGTTTTCGGCGTTATTACCC
>CESO01042365.1_pt1 | contig 17590 bp, 20 predicted proteins | sample 356341 | NCBI WGS metagenome assembly CESO01 (sample SAMEA2621812, study PRJEB7988) | marine metagenome | biome: marine biome (ENVO:00000447); feature: deep chlorophyll maximum layer (ENVO:xxxxxxxx); material: "saline water (ENVO:00002010), including plankton (ENVO:xxxxxxxx)" | depth 35 m
TTTTTTTTTCAATTTAAGTTAAGTTTAGACAATTAATGGATTTACGGCATGCTAAGTCTATTTATAATATTTTTCATCTGAATAGAATTTATATTATTTGAATACCCTAAAATAATCCATAAATAAACTACTAAATTTAGATATTAGAGTGAAGGTTGTAAAACAGAGGAAAAGGTAACTTATTAGTATTTATAATTATGTACGTTCTCCTCAAATACGGAATGCTGAGAGGTATGTTATACCAATTAGAAATTTTTAATTTATTTTAGAGTATCCTTGGAACCTGATACCATCAATGTTTACTGCATAATGGAATTTATGAAATGAAAACTTTTTTTAAGTCTAGATCTCAACTATGATCTCTTTTACTTAAGTCTATAGACCAAAAGCCAGCTTCTGATCAACAATAGGACAATGAAAACATTTTTGATGAAGAAAAATTTATTATTAGTAACAGTATTATTATTTGGTTACCATCAGAAAGATAATTCAATAAATATTTTAGTGCCCCAAGAAGAAATGGAGAGAATTTTTAATGAAATTAAAACTCCTTTTAAATATGGTGTCGTTGTTCAACATCCTGATTCGACAAAGATGGTTGACAGTCCAACCATCTTTCGTGAAAATGACATATGGTACATGACTTATATTGTTTTTGATGGTCAAGGTTATGAAACTTGGTTATCCCAAAGTGATGATTTACTCAATTGGGAAACAAAAGGAAAAATATTGTCGTTTACAGAAAATACATGGGATGCCAATCAAAAAGCTGGATATGTATCACTCATTAGTACTGATTGGGGTGGTGATTATTCAGTAGAAAATTATCAAGACAAATACTGGATGACCTACTTGGGGGGAAACACAAGGGGATATGAGAAAGGTACATTAAAAATTGGCTTGGCAAATTCCTCTAATTTAACAGAAGCTAATGAATGGAATAGAAATAATTCTTCTCTTTTATCTCCAGAAGATGAAGATGCTCGTTGGTTTGAGAAAAAAACTATATACAAAAGTTTGGTTATTCGAGATAACAGTAAGCATGCGGGGCATCCTTTTGTAATGTACTATAATGCAAAGGGAGATACTGCCAACTATGAAAGTATTGCAATGGCAGTATCTGATGACATGATTGAGTGGAAACGTTATGGAGAAAATCCTGTAATTACTAAAGGAAAAGGTATTTGTGGTGATGCACAGATTGCAAAATTCGGTGATATTTACATAATGTTTTATTTTGGGGCATTTTGGAAACCTGGAGCTTTTGAGAGGTTTGCATGCTCATACGATTTAATAAATTGGACAGATTGGAATGGAGAAGACTTGATAGCTTCTTCGCAAGACTATGATAAAAAATATGCCCATAAACCCTGGGTATTGAAATGGAATGGAATTGTCTACCACTTCTACAATGCTGTGGGAGATCGTGGAAGAGTGATTGCGTTAGCGACATCAAAAGATTTAACAAAATAACTACTTCTTTAAAACAAGGAAAATAGCATAATTCGTATTGATTTATTCACAATCTAAAAATCTTTGAGTAAGTGCAAAGAAAAACCCTCCCTTATATCAGAAGGAGGGTTGAATCTAATCAAACAATTATAAAACTTAGTATGAAACAAAACCTATAAATAGGTTCTATATATTAAAGACAATCTTAAACTCAAAAACCCTTAATCATTCTTTCACAAATATTTGTTAAATAAAATACCTCCCACTAAATTTATAATGTTCTAAGAGAGTCTCACTGTCCCACACCTAGGGGTATGGGACAGTTGGACTCCTAACTAATCTCAAACTTTGAATACTTGAATCTTCTAAAATCAGAGCTAATTGGGGGTGATATACCCTAAACAAAAACCATCCAAACAAACTCGATTCTGGAGAGAATAAGGTGCTGTATCAAAACTAATATTACTTTTTAATAAACATGTTTTCGTAGTGTGATGAACGGTCGAATATACCACCACCGTTTTTGTAGAAATCACTTCCAAGCGGGTACACCCCGTTTTTAGCTTTTACCCACGACCCCTTTTTTTGGGGATGATACGACATCATTTCCTTCCAATTCTTATAATTTTGGTGCCCATTGCTCTCTATCAGACCTAAATTGTTCATCCCAGGAAATGATTTAAGCCGAGCTGCTACATTTTTATTCCATTCAATAAGAATTGGGTTAACTGTGAGGTCGGCACAAAAGCAGGGAATATTCCGATTGTGTGCTGCTTGTGCTATTTTTATGGTCATGCTCAGTGTTTTTGCAATGGCTTTCAAAGCAATAGCTCTATAGCCCATTTCTATTCTTTTGATAGCATCAATATCTGTATGTGCACTCTCATCTGCAGCCAAGCGAACAGGAATGTCAGAAACATCAATTTCTAGGGCTTCATTAAAGGGTTCTTCAATTACAGAAATTTGATCAAAAGCACCAATTTTTTTTGCATGATCGAGTAGTCGCATCAAAGTTTCCTTATTTTCGTACCTACCATTTGCATCAAAATAATATGGTAATTTTCCATTTTTAGAATATTTGGTCCTAACATTCCCAATAGCCTTGTGAATGGATGAGAGTCGTGCTTTATCTTTTTCTAGCATATCCTGCTGGGTGCCGGGTTGTCCAATTTTAATTTTCATAAAGAAATAACCTTGGTCAACCGCTTCACTAATTTCATCGATCGGAATATTATATGCCATGAGCGGAATGGCTGCTGCATTTTTATGGCGATAGGACAAACAGGGTTTATACAACTCGGGTATCATATCGTCGAAAGTTGTAAAACCATTTTCCTGTGCGTATAATAACCAAAGTGCATTATCAACTCCCACTAGGGAGTTAAGGACGAACGTTTTTCTAAGATTGGGGTTTGAGGTGACTTTTTTGGCATAAGCATAGACTTGGGGTAAAATATCATCTAATAAACTTACTGGATCGTTAAATATCTGTCCTTTGATGAACTGTTGCGCGTATTCAGTCACCGCATACATTAAAGTATTTCCCGCAGCTTCAGAATTTGAAGAAAAAACATTTGCATCGGACCACAATACATTTTGAGTACACAAACCTATTTGGTGATTTCCTGAGGTACTTTCTAAATAGCTAATAGTTTGCCAAATCTCACTCATGTATCCACCTTTAAATCCAAACGGCCGGATGAGGGGTTCACGTTCAAAATTCGAATCTACTTTTTTTATTTGTATATCTTTTAGTGACTGACTGCCAGTATTTCCAATCAGACTGAGGGGATTATTCAGCACCATGGCACTGCCAGTAAGCGTGCTGTTCTTGATAAATGTTCTTCTATTTTGATGTTTCATAGCTTTAGATAAGTTGGTATTGACGCAGTTTTGATATTATAAATTGCACGTCATTTTGGATTTTACCCACCATTATTTTTTGTTTTTCGATCAAAGAGAGATTTTCTTCATGTTTTTCCAATAGTGGATACTCAATGTGCAATGTAATGGGAGCTGAAATATTCATATTTTTTATATTTTTAAAAAAACCATCTAAATCAACAATTCCTTGACCTAAGGGTACTTTTTTGATTTTAGCCTTGCCGTTGTTGATCTCCCAAGTGAAATCTTTAACGGCCAATGATCCAATTTTAGAAGCCATCATTTCCATGCTAACCTGCCAAGACCTGTAGCCTTCGCTGTAAGCGTGATAAATATCAAATTGGCTACTGATCCATGGGCTTGCCACTCTTTCGAGTACTCCGATCAAATCCCACAATGGGGCTCCAAAATAATTACCAGTATGATTTTGGTAGCCCCCTTGTATTCCCCATTGTGCATTGATGTCTATTAGCGATTGTATTTTCGTTTTGGCACGAGCAATAGTTTCCTTAGCTTTTTCGTCATCGTTGTAACGGAAATAACCCATACGGTAGTGTTTAATACCGTGTTGGGCAGCTATTTTCAGTACATTTTTGGCGTTTGGTGTTTCGGCACTGGTGATATTACTCACCATCATTTCGATTAATAAGCCGTTTTTTCTCGCCATCTCTGCAACTACAGGAAGATCTTCCGCTACCTTTTCGGGCAGGACAGAACCCTTGGGCCTCACGGTGAGATCCAATCCATCTACTCCTCCCATTTTTATAGTGTCGATCATAAAATCGTGACTGTATTTGTCTAGTGGTTTCGTGAAAAAGTTAATGGGATATTTTTTCTTTACTTTGATATTCCCGGAGGAAAATAAATGACTGGAAAATGGAATGGCAACTGTTGTAGCGACCATTTTTTTTAGAAAGCTCCTGCGATTATCAATCATTTTTTTGGGTTATAATTTCCAAGGGGCTCTGTATTGGTAATGTAAAAAGTCATTTGCTTTCTCATTGTTGGTAATTTTCTCATGAATAGGATCCCACTCAATTCTTTGCCCCAATTCAAGTGAAATATTGGCCAGATGGGCAAAGCTTGTGGAACGGTGACCTTCCTCCAGTGTGCAGATAGGCTCTTGGCCTGTTTTTATGCAATCTAGAAAATTACGAATGAGGTTAACCGTAGAATTGTTAATACCGACTCCGTCTAATTTTTTATCAGAGGGTGCAACCAATTTATCCCAAGACTGGAATTGGCCTGATCTTGAAGGGGTGATCTCATACCCCTTTTGACTGGCTATAAGGTTTCCTTTGGACCCGTTGAGTTCTACCTCCCCGCCTATAATACCTCCGCCACCATTGGCTTCATGGATACTGAATTTTATAATTGCTTTTGAGGGCATCTCAAAAAGCACTTCCATGGTATCTGGGATATTGCGATCGTCTTGAACAGCGTATTTACTCCCTATAGCGGTAATTGCCACCGGAGCAGTTTCGCCCATCATCCAACGAATTACATCCATGTAGTGAACTCCCCAATTCCCCATTTGACTTGAATATTCTTTCCACCAACGGAAAAAATAAGGGGCCATATTGTACTGATAGGGTCTAAATGCCCTGGGTCCCAACCACATATTCCAATCAAAATCTTTAGGAGGTGCCGCTGGCTTTAGAATACCTATTCCATTTGGAAACATGTTGCTGGTGCGTTGTGCCCGCGCTGTGGTTACTTTACCGATTACACCTTCATGAACTTTTTGTACCAACTCTTGATAGATAGCTGACCCCCTCCTGTTCAAACCTACGGCGCAAACTTTACCGTATTTTTTTTGAGCATTGATCATTTCCCGACCTTCTTGTATGGTCACAGTCAAAGGTTTTTCTACATATACGTGTTTGCCCGCCTTAAATGCGTGAATGGTTTGGAGTGCGTGCCAGTGATCTGGGGTAGAAATACAAACAGCATCGATGTCTCTTTGTGCTAAGAGTTTACGATAATCTTTGTATCTCTTAACATTTGAACCCAACGGCTCGTTCATTTTTGGTACTTTTCCCATTTCGAGGTATTTTTTTGACACGCGGGATCGGTCCCTTGAAATGTAGGGTTCATAAACGTCGCAAAATGCGGCGATTTCAACATCATCATTTTGCATAAACCAATTGAGCAATTGAGATCCTCGATTGCCCAAACCTATAAATCCAACTCTTATTTTATTATTTGACCCTAATACCTTTTGACTGTAGGGTGCAGAAAAAACCTCTGTTCCTAGGGCCAGCCCGGCGGTTGAAAGTGCTGATTGTTTGATGAATTTTCTTCGATTGCTCATTAATTTAAATTTTAGATTAAAGAAAAACAGCTATTGTTAATAATCAATTAATTTAAAATAAAATTAAATGTGATTGATTTTTGATGGCTATTATTTGTTAATTATTAGGACGGGTTGAGGATATGCTAAACACAATAGAACTTTTTTATATGTGAAAAATGAATTCTGGACGGTGACCGATCGAATTGATACCGATCGACATAGAAATTTAAAATTTCTTTTAAGAAATGTTTTATTTAGAAAAAATTAGTGCGTTTCTATTTTTATTGACTCGCCAATTTTAAGAGAGCTTTTTAATTTCATCCTGTATACTTTTGGATTATCAAGATGTCCAGTAACATAGAGATATTTTTCGTCTTTGTCAAATGCACAGTTCGTTGCATTCCCAAAATTTATCCTTGCCATCAGTTTTCCATCTGGATTAACTATCAAAATTCCACCTCCTCCAGAGAAAAATATATTCCCACTAGAGTGCACTTTTATTCCGTCAAAATCTCCTCCATATTCTTCAAAAATTTTTCTCCCATCAAAAAGGGTACTAATTTTTTTAGTTTCAAGGTTGAGTTTTAAAACTTTTGGGTTATCATCAAAAATACCCATTTTTTTTATATAAAGATATTTTTGGTCTAGCGACAACGCCAATCCGTTTGGAACGCTCACTTCATTTGTGACAAGAGATAAATCTTTGTTTAAAGGGTTAAACTTATAAATTCCGTGGAAATCAATCTCTCTATATTCAGAATTGACAATTTGAAAAGTATCCAAATTTAAAAATCCAAAAGCAGGGTCACTGAAATAATAAAATCCGTCTTTTGAAATTATAATATCATTTGGACTATTAAGTCTTTTCCCTTGGAAATTATCAACCAAAGTTTCAAAAACAGGATTAGTTGTAGAAGAGTTTTTAATAATAGATACTCTTCGGTCCCCCATTTGGCATAAAATTAAATTGCCATAAGAGTCAAAGTTTAATGCATTAGCTCCAACAAGTGCTTCACCTGAATTCGGGGCATAACCAGTATTTCCACTTGGATAAATATAATCAGAGACACCTTCTTTTTCATTCCACTTTAAAACTTTGTTGTTTATTATATCAGTAAACAATAATGAATTTGATTCCTCGTCCCATAAAGGTCCTTCAGGCAAGGAGATTGAATCTGCCAAAACCTCAATTTTAGAGCTTAAATCAATAATTGATAAAATAGATTCATCATAAACTCTAATATCTGCACTCTCATAACTTGACAATTTTTTACAGCTATGATTAGCAATAAGTACACTATAAAAAAATAATGATAAGAAGTAAAATCGCATACTAAATTAGTATATGTGATAAAAATACAAATAAGTCCCTTAACTTGATGAAGAGGATATGCCTGAGCTAATTGGATTCTGCCGTTCTATTGTATTGTCCGGCTTTATTCTAAAAGTATCCAACCATTGGCATCTTTACAAAATGACTTCCCTATATAGCTCTCTTTTCAATATTATTTTGAACTTGATTGAAAATTAGCTCCTGTCTTATTTCAATAGAGAGATTGCCTTGCAGCCCTTATTAGTGATTGTTTTTTTGATCAACTTTATTGGATTTTCCACAAATTTATAACCATGTTGTCTATATTTTTTTTGGCAGGTGGAGTGGCAGTTGGACAGTTATTTAGAAAATTGAATTGTAAAAAATGAGTTTTGTTAATAGATTTTTTAATGGTAAATGAAAATAACTCAATCAGCACACGCTACCTGAATTCTTATTCTACATTAAATTTATATATTAGTCTTGTGGAATGGTACATGAAAAACCGTTGGTGGATTTGGGGAGTTACGGGAGTATATCTTGCCTATAGAATATATCTTTCAATAGCTTATTAAAATCTCATGAAGAATATCTTGATTTGTTTTGTGACTTGCTTTTTGGTGTGCTCAAATGTTAAATCACAATACGGTTCAATCGAATTCAATACTGGAGGCTTCTCATTTATACCTCTATTTACATCTAACAAGCCACACTTTATTCTTAGAGCTGGAACAAACGAAAAAAAACGATTGAGTATAAACCTAATCAATCTTATAATGATGGATGGTTTTCATCCTGCAAATTATTCTTTGATAACAAGGTATAAGCTGATTGATAAAAAATTAAAGTTAAGTATTGGTTTTCAGTTGCCAGGATATCGCTTGTTTGAAAATGAAGAATATAAAGCAAGAAGTGTTCAATCAATAAGAGCTTCAATTTCTTTAAATCCAAAAACAGATTTTCTATTTCTGTATTTACATGGGGAGGGAAAAAATTTCGAAATGAACAACAATTTTTATTCCGTTTATTTCAGAAAAACGTTTAAAAAGTTAGTTAGCAATTCACAAATTTATATTTTGTTTACGAGTTTAGAACCTGATTCTTCATACGGAATTGCGCAAAAAATATCCTATCGACTGAAAGATAAAATTAGCTTAAATTTTTTCATCAATAAATCTCTAACCAATGAGGTTTTTAATAAAACATTTGGTATTCAATTTTACTTTTAAAGTTTTTAAACTAATTATTTTAAAATTTATATGTCTTGCGACCAGGTGAAAGAAAAAACCCTAAAACTACCCCATACTAAACCCTTTGTGATTTTAAATCACTTGAAGGTTTTTCTGATTTATATGACTTACAGGTGTTTAGAGAAATTGGTATATTATGATGTAAATCAATTATACGAATAAGCTAATGCTTATTTTGATTTATAATTTTAAAAAGCAATGATATGGACACATTTATTTTTTTAATAGTAGGGGCAATCATTTTTGCATCAATAAGAAGATATGTTGCATCTCAAAAAGTTCGAAGTGAAAGTTAAGGTCTTATAATAGGAGGATTGCTTAGTATTTTAGGGGTGATTATTGTAGCTTTACTTGCGTCAAAATATAAAAAAGATGTGTAAGGATTTAAAATTTTTTTAGATCATAGACAGATTTTTTTAAAATAACTTTATTATTACATTCTAGTTTGATAGGTGTATAATTGAAAATAGCGCCCTTTAACCTTTATTAGTTCTTTGTGTTTTCCGCGTTCTACTATATTACCATCTTCAATAACAAGAATTTGATCTGCGTTTTGAATAGTGCTTAAGCGGTGTGCAATAACAAAAGTTGTTCGATCTTTCATTAAAATAGCTAAACTTTTTTGAATAAAAGCTTCACTTTGGGTATCTAAATTGGAGGTAGCTTCATCTAAAATTACTATTTTGGGTTTAGCCAATAAAGCACGTGCAATAGAAATTCGCTGACGTTGACCTCCAGAAAGCTTTACTCCTCTTTCTCCAATTACTGTGTTTAAACCATTTTCAAAGCGATCGGTAAATTCATTAACATAGGCACCCTTTACGGCTTCTAAAAGTTCTTTTTCAGTGGCTTCTGGACGAGGAAAAAGAATATTTTCTTTAATAGTACCTTCATATAAAAAGTCATCTTGAAGGACAACGCCCAATTGACTTCTAAAACTTTTTAAATCTACTTTTGACAAATCAATTCCATCGATTAATACTTGACCTGAAGTTGGGTTTAAAAAGGCCATTGCCAAACCTGCTACAGTCGATTTACCTGAGCCAGACGAACCTACAAGTGCAGTTACACTTCCTTTCAGAGCCTCAAAAGATATCGAATTTAAAACTTCTGCTTGGTCATTATAACTAAAGGAAACATTTTTAAAAGATATATTTCCATTAATTATATTCAGCTTTAAGAATCGTTTCTCAATGTCATTTTCCTCAGGAATATTCATTAATTCTTCGGTTCGATCTAATCCGGCAAAAGCTTCTGTAAGCTGACTACCTATATTACTTATCTGAACAATTGGAGCGATCATAAATCCAAGAAAAAGGGTAAAGGAAATAAATTCACCATATGTCATTGTATTATTCATTATAAAATAGCCTCCCATCCCCATTATCCCTGCAGATGCTAAACCTAATAAAAAAGTAGAGGAACTTGTCATAAATGCGGTAGCTGTTAAACTCTTTTTAACATTATTATAAAGTTCTTCCACTCCTTTTTCAAAAACTATTTTTTCCTGTTCTTCTGCATTAAAACCTTTTATTACTTTAATGCCATTTAAAGTTTCCGTTAGTCGTCCAGTTACTTCAGCATTAATTTTGCCACGAGCTCTGAAAATGGGGCGAATATATTTAAAGGCTTTTAGAGCAATTATCGCAAAAACTAGAACAGGGAAAAAAACAAACAAAGTCATTTGCCCATTAATTTTAATTAAAATGACCAAAGAAATTATTGCTGTAATACTCCCACCGATAAGTTGCACTAATCCAGTTCCTACTAAATTACGAACCCCTTCAACGTCAGTCATTACCCTTGAAACTAGAGTTCCAGATTTATTATTGTCAAAAAAACTTATGGGAAGTTTAAGTAGTTTTTGTTGCACGTTAGCACGAAGAATAGATATTAAGTGTTGAGCTTCAACACTTAATAAGCGAGTTAAAGAAAAGGAACTGACAGACTGAAATAAAAGAGCTACACACACCACTATTAAGAGGTTGGTTAGTGCTTGTATATCTTTTGAAGGAATCACTTCATCAATCAAATTTTTGCTGGCATATGGAAGAACTAAACCAGACAAACTTCTTATTAAAATTAAAAAAAGACCAAAAGAAACAATTCTTATTCTCGGTAGTATAAACTCGTTAAATGCCCAACGTAAGGATACTTTATTTGTTCTCATAGCTCAATTAAGTACTCAAATTTAGAACATTCTTTTTTCTAATACTTGAGGAATTTTCTATTACGTATTTTTTGATTTACAAGAATTATGATCATTTTAAGAAATTGGTATATTGTGGTATAAATCAATACTATGAAAATATTTGTTAAAAATCAAAATAGTGCAGAGAGAGTTGTAAGGTTTATAGTTTCTGTTTTTCTAATTCCTGCCCCCCTTATTTTTGGTACTAATCCTTTTTCAGTTGCCCAATCTATTGTTGGAGGTATTTTACTTTTTAATGCATTTTCAGGGATGTGTGTAATTTACAGGATTTTTGGAGCTAATACTTGTGAAATATAATTAGAGCCTAAAGGATAGATTATGTTCAGACTACTCCGCTTCGCCATTAAAAACTACCAATACGCTGTGATGGGTTACTCATTATTCAAAGCTGCTAAGAGCAAGTACAAGAAGAAAAACATTCCTGAATGAAAAACTCCCTTCTAAACAAGCCTGCCTTCAGATATATCTTCGAAATTATTGTAATTGTTTTTTCTGTAACACTCTCTTTTTATATTCAAGATCTTTTAAACGATAGAAATAAAATAGAATTAAAAAATGTAGGTTTAAATGGAGTAAAATCAGACTTAGAGAAAGATTTAGATTTTTTTAGCTTAGGAATTGACATTATGTATTCAAGAGTTAAAAAAATTGATTCCATTTTGGATAAGGGGGTAAAAAATAAAAATGAATTCGTCAGTGGGGGTGCGAGACGATATTTTGGTTTCATTGGACAAGATTCTAATTACAAATCAATGATATCTACTGGATCAATTGAATATATAAACTCCAAAAAACTTTTTAATTTAATTAATCAATATTATGGAAGAGATTATGATTTATTAAAAGATTATTCAGAGCAAGATGAAAAAAATTTTAACGATGTAAATGACTATTTAAATGATAATTTTTTCATCAATTCATCCAAACTAATTGAAACTTCTCGTAATAAGTGGGGTTATGATAGTATATATAATATAAACTATGATAATAATACTCTACAAAAAATGCAATTTGATAAAAAGTTTATTAATAGATTACTAAATCAACGTTGGATGATGCGTATTTATTTAATTCAAATGAAACTTGAGATAGAAAAGATCAGAGAATTAAATAAGTTAATTGACAGCGAGCTTTAAGAGTAAATCAAACCAATAGCCCCTTAAAGGGCTATTGTTAATCTGCTCAATTAGACCGCTCATAGATAGAATTCATTATACCAGAATAATTAAATGCGCCCTTTTGGAGAGCGCATTCTCATAAATATAATACATTGATATGTGGTGGGTTTCTTTAAGGAAACCCACCAAAATATTATCATATGTGTTGCACTTAGGATGATTTTATTCAGCATAAAAGGTTATATATGTCAGCAGCCTATGCAGACCCAAAGGCTCCAAGAATAAATCCACTGAGATAGTCAAGCAGACTGTGGCTAAGGTAGCTGCTGCTTTTACTATTGATGAAATCCTGTATTAGATTAGGGGGCTAGAAAGCAGAGACAAGCTCAACGCTATATTTCACCTTTGGAAGTTTGTTGTTCCTATTCCCAGGGATGAGGTCAAAGAAGGTACTTCTGCCGACACTAGGACTGCATGGATCGACAATACCATGGCAGTGGATCCAGATGAGTTGCACAAAAAGATTATAGATAAAAAACCAGCGGGAGGAAACTAAGATTGAAAAAGGGGAATCTATAATGAAGAACCTCCGTACACCTACCTCACTTGCATTACTTCATCCCCATTCTCTTGTAAACAAACAATAATTAATTATTTTACAAATTTTACAATTTGAATTATTTAAAATCAACAGTTTATAATAATTAGTTTTTATAGAATGATAGACAACATAAATGAATACGAGCAGACAAATGCCTGGCTCAAAGCCAACCAAGCCTCGAAAGATAATAGCATATTTATTGACGATAGGCATGCCATTATTGTCTCTAGCGACCCTTATGGTCTATTCGCTGAGGTTAACTCAGAGGTTAAGGAATATCACTACTGTAACGGTGAACTAAATATCGTACATGATTACAGGGGTAATGAGATTTGGAGAATCAAATGATTTTGTAAATTGAATAATTAATTAAAAAAAGGGGATTAATCATTATCTATTCTGTAAACTCTTCTATATAAGTGATTGTAATTCATTTTGAATTTTGTGCCTAAATCTGAATATTTACCTCGAAACTTATTATTCAGACTATCCAATTCTTTAATATTTCTATGAGTCATCTTATAATGATTATCACTTGTATAATTACTAATTAAAAAATATTTATACTTTTCAACTTTTTCAGGATCTCCTACTTTGTATAACTTGTAAAAATTCTTGCCATACCCTGCATTTTCAAGTATTTCATTTTTTTTGTTGTGATATTTTAAAAATTCTTGATATTCCTGAGGTTGAATATCCATAAAATGAACGCTTAACCGTTCTTGATTTTGTGCAATCATCGGTAATGTAAATAATATAATAGCCGAGAGAGTTAGAAAATTTTTCATTTTAAATAATTTATGGTTCATATTATAAAGCTAAAAAAAAAGGTACCACTTATTCACTGAGATTAAATAATATGTAATAAACCCTTTCATATTAAACCTAAAGTCCCTTACTTAATTGTTGTATATGTAACCCTTTAATAAAAGCCATGGAGTATAAAGACGAAAAAATAAATTTAAGGATTGAGATTTCATATAAAGAATCACTCCTAGAAAAAGCAAAACAGCAGAAGATGACACTTGCAAAATATTACAGAGAAAAAATTACAAAGGATCTGATTCCTTAAAACAAAATAGGGGGTCTTATCAAACAGGGTAGCTTAAGCATGCTTATTGAAGTTATAATTTTTTTTCATTATAAGCTATTAAATTAGTTATTATTATTATTTAGATTAAATAAATATAATTAATTTAGCATAATGATTTTGAAAGCTAACAAAAATGGTTTTTTTGGATTTTGTGAGGATTGCGAAGAATATCACTTACACTTTAATAATTTATTTTTTTCTTTCAATCGAACTAACCTAATTAACTTTCGGAGGTACTTAGAAGACATTGATCCTGAGACTTCTTTTATTCCAGAACATGATTTTGTACTAAAAAAAAATATCGTATTAAAAGTATTACATCCTAACATACTAATTTTAGTAGACCTTGAAGACCTAAATATGTTGAAAAATCTGGTTATGATTAAACCTAATAATAACGCATCCCTGAATTTCACCAACTTTCCATTCGAAAACAACAATAATTGATCCGTTATGATTTATACAATAAAAGAAACATATAAGTTTATTGTTTTAATTTTAATTTCTATTTTAATTAGTTCTCCCGTAACCCTAATTGCTCAATCAAAAAAAAATCAAGATAGAAAAGCAATTTTAAAAATGTGTGGCTGCTTTGAAATCAATTTCAAATTTATTGAAACCTTTAATTATTCTGAATATGACGATTATAGAGGATCAGATGAATATGAGTCATATGCTTTAGAACTTGCTTTACCAATTGTAAATGAAAAAAATAAAATTTCCATACAACACTTACTTATTGTGGGTTCAGTTGACGAAAAATATGTTATTAAACATTGGAGACAAGATTGGTTATATCAAAATTCTCATTTATTCATATACTTGGGTGAAAGACTTTGGAAAAGTAAAAAAATAGATAAGAAGTCTGTTAGAGGGCAATGGACACAGAAAGTTTATCAAGTTGACGATAGTCCAAGATATGAGGGAACTTCTTCATGGGTTCATGTTGATGGAAAAAGTTTTTGGGAGAATGAGACAATGGCTCCATTACCTAGAAGAGAATATACAAAACGTGATGACTACAACATAATGAGGAGGGGAAATCGCCATGAGATAACTGATAATGGATGGGTACACAAACAAAACAATTCAAAGATTATTAGAACAGATTATGAATCTACTGTTGTAGCTGATGAAATGGGTTATTCCCCCTATACGAGAGTTAATTATGATAGATGTAAATTAGCTTTAGATTGGTGGAATAGTAAAAAATTAAAATGGAATAGCATAAGGAATGAATGGGATAAAATTTATTTATCAGAAAAAACTATTTCATTGAAAAAAAAGGTTGATGGAATGTTCTTATATGAGCATTTAATGTTTACAGATAATTATGAAAAAAAAGAAACTCATGGGCCATTGATAAAATCTTTTTTAAATAACTAAAACCTTCTCTATAATCCTAATTATTTATTGTGTCAATATTATACTAATTAATCTTTTTTTCAATAACTCTTTGAGACAAAATCAAATTTAAATGAGTGACAACAAAAAGAAGTACTTTTTAATACTCCCTTATATCCAAATGACAGGGTGTAATTGGTTTATCATAAACAAAAAAGGGGCCCTACCAAACTGGGTAGCTTAAGCATAGACTGCCCGGTTGCTCTGATCCTTCATTGGCCCCCTTTTTATATTAAAATAACATAGAATAATACAAAGTCATGAAAAAGATATATCACTTTAAAGGAGATGCACTCCAGCCCGAAATGGAAGTAACTGGATTTTTATGGCATAAACATCCAATCAGTGCCTTGTGGGCTTCGCTTTACAAACTTTGTATCATTAAGCTCCCACCGAATAAGTGGTATACCCGCTCCACTTTTTAAACCGTATATATTAATTTGCCCATTATTATCATAATCACCTATTTGCAGCCAATTAAAACTTAGATTATCACATCCATGAGGGACTCCAGATTGACCATTTCCATCCATATATTGATCAGTCATATCAATTAGGTTTAGCTCTTGATCTATATCAACAACGTTAACGTCCCAAAAATAAGAGATAAAATGAATAGTACTTTCATTAACCCTCCATCAATTTTGTAAAGAGAAAAAGCTCTATCAGATTTGACCAGTGAGATTGACGACTTTATGGAAACCTTTTATGAAAAAGAGGTTGCCCGATGCACTAACTTAATCCAAAGTTTTTTGAATTTCAGGCTTAGTTAAGCCATTACCTCTCAATCATCTATTCCCCACAAAATCACTTTCTGTAAATGATCTATAGTAAGCATCTCAGAAACACTATAAAATTGAAAAAAAAGTAAAGAAAATCCAGTCAAACACTAAAATCAAAAAAGTCTATTTTTTTTCACTTTTTGGCCATTTTTGATCAATTTTGACTCATTTTTAGTGGTTTTTAATCATTTTTGGCTGTTTTTTTACACTTTTTGAATTTGAGTTATATCTATATACACAACCTATTTACTCTGAGGATAAACCATTCTACAAAACCCACTACTAAATCAATAAACCTTATACTATAAAAACTTTTGCATAAATAATTTATGGTTTAGGGTTAGATGGATCAAAATAATCTAAAACAAACGTTCCCCCTGGTTGTGCTCTATAATAAAGACCCCAAAACCTACTAAGTTGATTAAATCTTGGATTAGACAACCCCTCATAGTCAGGAACTATATCTAATAAACAATCTCCATTTACATCAAACAACTGTATAAAGGGAATCCATTCAATCCAAGTGGGAAATTCAAACCATCCATCAGGTTGATCTAAAATTTGATGTATTAAATAATAGACAAGTTAAGATTTTGATTTTCTGGCTGATATAAAACTTTGAACAAAAATAATCATAGCCCACAATGATGTAATAATCATTACAGAAACTCTTAAAATTCCTGCTATATTTCCTCTACCTAAAGTTCCTAAAAAAGGCTTCACCAAACCAATAATTATTAATAGTGTCAGAAGAACTGCAACATGAGCTGCAATTTTATTTTCTTTTTTAACACCACTATTTATTAAAAGTAAAATAACACCAATAATTACCGGAATTAAAGCAGTGATAGGCCTAGAGTCTGACTCAAAATAACCCCATAAACCCATAGATATTAAAACTATAGAGTTTATTAAACTTACTGTATTTGCTTTCATAACTTATTTTTTTGTAAATATAAATCACCTTAATTAAATTACCTTGTAATAATGGAAATAACAGTCAATCAAAGCGGCTTTATTACTATTAACTTTATCAGTTTTTTCTTTTAGAAACAAAAATGGTGTAAATTCCTAAACCTACTGGCATAAGCATAACGCCAAAGAAGACTGATAATCTCATAATCCACTTGTTTGCATTATGTTCAATACACTTTTTCCAAATCCATCTTGTAGCAAAAAAATCTCCTGCAACCATGTGTACCCATGTTGCCGTGAAACCAGGCCTAGTTGAAAGTGCACTTGATAGTAAATCTAAAATTCCTCCTTCTTCTGAGGTTGGTGTGGTCAATTCGATTAACCCCTCCGGATTTAAACACATTAAAAAAACCCATATAATGATTGGCCCCAAGTAAAACCAAGGGCCTTTCAATAATTTTTTTGTTTTTTCCTGGTATGGATTAATTAACATGGCAAACCAAAAAGGTCCTACCCAAAGTGTTGATAAAACAAAACAAACTTCATAAATATCCACAAGCAATTTTTTTAAATATAATTAATAGATCTCTATTATTAAAGCATTAAAAAGCAATTTGACTTAGGGAGAACATTTTAATTTTAACAATAATGGCTAAAAGGAAAATATTTTTTTAATATTATACCGACTTTGCACTTCTTGAAAGGGTTTTTTTATTCTAATAGCCAATATTTATACCCCTTTCTCCGGATTTTTCAAACGTCCAATAAAAACAATCCGAGTCTGATAATTTCATTGTATATTTTTGAGAAAATGAAACTTCCCAAAACATCTCATTTTGGCTTTTCAATTCCCAAACTTTACCATTAAAGGACCAATCAAAATTCTGAGTAACGGATCTTGATTCAGAATCATCGAGTCCATTTAATGAATTATATAAATATGTATAAAATCCTTTTTTATTAGAGTTAAATCTTATTGAACTTGATTCATCAAGATATTTTCTTTTAGAATCAGAAAGACAATCAACAAATCCCTCCAATTGGTATGAACCGATTATTTCATCTCCTGGTTGGATATTCGAATTTTTCCTACAACTCATTAAAATTAAAATCAGTAATAATAATTTATTTTTCATTTAGGAGATTATGATTTAAGATTAATAAATATAAAAAAATAATGGAGCTAACAGATAATCAAAGCGGCTATGGATAAATCTACAAAGACACCCGGATTGGAGAGAATATTTTAATCATTGATTCTAATGGCTGAG
>CESO01126703.1_pt1 | contig 17588 bp, 18 predicted proteins | sample 356341 | NCBI WGS metagenome assembly CESO01 (sample SAMEA2621812, study PRJEB7988) | marine metagenome | biome: marine biome (ENVO:00000447); feature: deep chlorophyll maximum layer (ENVO:xxxxxxxx); material: "saline water (ENVO:00002010), including plankton (ENVO:xxxxxxxx)" | depth 35 m
CCAGCCTGTACGCCCCGTAGGGCGAGCGCTCAAGCATGCATCTGCACGCTTGAGCACTCGCAGAGGGCGTGTGGAATTAATCAGTGCTTCCCTAGCGCTTGCAAGGAGGCTACTCCCCTAAGACGGACGCAACTATAACGACTTGCTATCAGCCAATCAACCTGGCGCGACCGCCGAGTAGACTTTGAAACGGTTGTTCTCGCGCAGCACATTACAGGGGCCAATATGCTCCTCTATCAACGGCGGATAGCGCAGAAATCCGTTAGCCACAATGCGCAGCTCGCCGCGTGGCAGCAGGTTACGGGTGACCTGATTGAAAAAGCGCTCGGCAATGCTGGTGTCCTGGCGGATGCCGGTGTGAAACGGCGGATTGCTGATCACAGCGACAAAGCGGCCGTGCACATCACTCAATCCATCAGAGGGGTAAACCTCTGCCTCGATACCGTTGAGCGACAGCGACTGCCCGGCGCAGTAGATTGCCAGCGCGTCGATATCCACCAGCTCGAATCGGCAGCCCGGATTACGCCGCGCCATAACCACCGACAGCACCCCGGAGCCACAGCCAAAATCCAGCACGCGCCCCTCGGGCAACGGTCGCCGCTCTTCAAGCAGCAGCTCGCTGCCCTCGTCCAGCCGACCATGACTGAACACGCCGGGCAGGCTGACCAGTTGCAGCGGCTGATCATCAATACTCAGTTCGTAGCGCTGCAGCCAGTCTTCCAGTTGGAACGGCGCAACCGACTGATCGACCACCACCCGCCAGAGCTGACAGTGACGCGCCGAGTCCAGCTTTTCAGGCTGCGCCCCGTAGCGCCCCAGCAGCTTCTCCGCGCGGGTGATGCCGCCCTTCTTTTCGCCAACCAGATAGACCGGCTTGCCCTGCGCCAGCAACGGCACCATCTGCGCCAGCGCATACTCCGCGCGCTCGATCGCCTTGGGCATGACCAGAATTGCCGCATCCAGATCATCGACCTGCGGACACAGATGCGAGAACACCAGGCGATCCTCCGGCAGCGCACCGGCCAGGCCGCGACTGGCCGCATAATCCCAGTTCCACAGCGTCCAGTCTGCCGCCAGGCTGCGCGTCAGACCATCGGCCGCGGGATTGACCAGCAGTAGTCGCTGACCGCTGAACAGCTCGGCGCTGCGCTCAAGAATCTGGCTGGTGTTGTCCATCGGGCTCTCCGCTGATCAAAGGGGCGCATTGTAAGGGATGTGCTGATCCAGGGAAGCACAGAACAACTCAGTCAGGTGCCACGCGGCTTGGCGCGGCGGGTGGGTTCGGCCTGCAGCGGGTCATCCGGCCAATAATGCTTGGGATAACGCCCCTTCAAGTCCTTTTTTACCTCGGCATAACTGCCCTGCCAGAACCCGGCCAGATCCTGAGTAACCTGCACCGGACGCTGGGCCGGCGAGAGCAGATGCAGTTTGAGCGCCTGCCGACCTCCCGCGATGCGCGGCGTATCGGCACTGCCAAACATTTCCTGCAGACGCACAGCGAGTACCGGCGGCGTCTCGCTGTAATCGATGCGAATGCGCGAGCCGGTCGGCACTGTCCAGTGGGTCGGCGCCTGTTCGTCCAGCTCTTTGGGCAGCGGCCAGGGCAGCAGCCCGGCGAGGATGTTGCCCAGCTCCAGATTGGCGAAGTGGGCGAGCCGGGTGACCTTGTCCAGATAAGGCGCCAGCCAGTCTTCCAGGCTGGCGAGCAGGGCCTCGTCCGACAGGTCCGGCCAGCGGCTGTCCGCAGCTTGCGCAAGATCCAGCTCGCGCAGCAACATGACCCGCGCCTGCCACTGACGCTGCTCCGGCTTCCACGGCAGCAGGTTGATGCCCTGACGTCGCACCACCTCACAGAGCGCGCGTTGACGCTGCTCCGGCGCCACGTTCGGCAAGGCTTTACGACGCCAGACCAGCTCGCCGATCCGCTCTTGCCGTTCGGCCATCAGCGTCTCGCTGCGGCTGTCCCACTCCAATGTGTCACGCGTCGCCAGCATGCTTGGTTCCACCGCCAGCAGACGCTCAACGTTCAGCTCGGCGGCCATGAATATGCGCGCCTGGCGCTGCCCCCCCTGCCCACCCAACGCCGCCACGGCCAGCCACTCGCACTGCTGCAGGCGATCGACGTCGACAAAGCCGGCCGAGCGGCCATTGGCCAGACGGTAGTCTGAACCCGCAGCACCACGGCGCTGGGCAATACGATCCGGGTAGGCCAGCGCCAGCAGCACGCCATGCCAGTCATCACTCTGCGGATCGCTGACCGGGTCGTTACACGGCAGGCGGCTCAGCATGCGCTTCCATTGCTCTACCAGTCGTTTGGCACGCTGCAGCGCGCCACGATCGACATCGGCCCCGCGCGGGTCGTCAAACAGGCCAAGTCGGGTACCAAGATCAGCGTTGTCAGCGCGGCGCAGCAGATCGCGTTCATCGACTACCGCTGCGATACGCGCCGCCAATTCGCCCAGCCCAAGGCGCTGCCCCTCGACCAGCATATGCGCCAGCCTCGGGTGCATTGGCAAGCCCGCCAGGACGCGGCCATGCTCGGTCAATTGCCAGTGGGCGCCATCGCGTACCAAGGCGCCCAAGCGCTCCAGCAGCTCCCTCCCCTGCTGCAACGCAGCGGCAGGCGGCGGGTCGAGCCAGACCAGTTCACTGGGCTCTTGAATACCCCACTGAGCCAGTTGCAATGCCAGCGGTGCGAGATCGGCCTGCAGCATTTCGGCGTCGCTCTGCGCAGCCAACTGCTCATGCTGCTGCGCCGACCACAACCGATAGCAGACACCGGGCTCCAGCCGCCCCGCACGGCCAGCGCGCTGCTCCGCCGCTGCACGGGATACCCGGCGGGTCTGCAGGGCACTCATGCCCGACAGCGGATCAAAAGCGGCCTCGCGTGACAGGCCAGCATCCACCACCACCCTGATGCCTTCGATAGTCAGGCTGGTCTCGGCAATGGCGGTCGCCAGCACGATCTTGCGCGCACCCTCCGGCGCTGGCGCAATTGCACGGCGCTGCGCGGTCAGATCGAGATCACCATACAATGGAGTCAGCAGCACCTTCGGCTGGTCGCCCAAGGCCTCTTCCAGGCGCGCCAGCACCCGGCGGATCTCGGCCATGCCCGGCAAGAACACCAACACGCTACCCGCCTCTTCTTCCACTGCGCGCAGCACGGTCTGAACGACCTCGGCATCATTTGCCCGACCCAACGTCGCCGGCGCGCCATAGCGTATATCCACCGGGTACTGACGCCCTTCGCTGGTGATGATCGGCGCATCATCCAGCAAGCTGCTGACACCCTCGGCATCCAGCGTTGCCGACATGACCAGCAATCGCAGCGGTGGATCATCGCGCAGGTACTGCTGGGTCTGCACGCACAGCGCCAGCCCCAGATCCGCATCCAGACTCCGCTCGTGAAACTCATCGAAAATCACCACGCCGACACCCGGCAGCTCCGGATCGTCCTGCAGCAGACGCTGCAATATGCCCTCGGTAACCACCTCGATGCGCGTCGCTGCGCTGACCTTGCTCTCCAGCCGAATGCGATAACCGACCGTTTGCCCAACCGGCTCACCCAGCAACTCGGCCAGGCGCTCGGCAGCCGCTCGCGCCGCCAGCCGTCGCGGCTCGAGCATGATGATCTTCTGCCCGGCCAGCCAATCGCACCTCAGCAATGCCAACGGCACCAACGTGGTTTTGCCCGCACCAGGCGGCGCCTGCAGCACCACCGAGTGACGCGCGCTCAAGGTCTGTTGAAGCTCGGGCAGTATCTGGGAAACGGGCAGGTCGTTCATGGGGCCTGGACTGACTGAAATGAGCCCGCATTATAGCGGCCGAAGGCTTCCCGTCACGCAGGCCGCCGGCTATGCTAAAGCCGATTTCCAGTCAACCCTCTGCTGTGAGCGCCTCGCGTGAAAACCCGACTCAAACCTCTGGCCGCCATCGTGCTGTGCGGCAGCCTTATCACCCAACTCAGCGCCTGCGGTTCGATTTTTTACCCCGAACGGCGAGGCCAGATCAGCGGCCAGATTGACCCAGGCGTCGCCATCCTCAATGGCATCGGCCTGCTGATCTACATCATCCCGGGCCTGATCGCCTTTGGCGTCGACTTCGCAACCGGTGCCATCTACCTGCCGAATGGTAAATACAGCGTTGCCCCGGAGACCCTGCAGCAGGCAGTCGACGAGGACGGCCAGGTCGATACCGCCATGCTGCAGCAGATTCTCAAGCAGCAGCTGGGACAGGATCTGCCGCTCGCCGAAGCGACCCAGATCAAGGCCGAATCACTCAGCCAACTGGCCCTGCTGCAACACACTGGCCGCGGCTGATGAGTTCACCGCTGGCCACCGGCGAGGAGCGCGCCCGGCTGCTGCGGCTGGCGACCCGCGCCTCGGTCGCCGTTGCGCTGATGCTGATCGCGCTAAAGGCCACGGTCTGGATGAGCACCGGCTCGGTCAGCCTGCTGGCTGGCCTGATCGACTCGCTGATGGACGCAGCCGCGTCGATCATCAACCTGCTTGCCGTTGGCTACGCCCTGAAGCCCGCTGACAAGGAACACCGCTTTGGCCACGGCAAGGCAGAGGCGCTGGCTGGGCTGGCGCAGTCTGCCTTTATCACCGGGTCAGCGGTGCTGGTGCTGCTGCAGGGCATCAACCGCCTGCTGAATCCCGAGCCGCTGGATACCGCCTGGGCCGGTGTGGCTGTGATGGTGTTCTCCATCGCCGCTACGCTCGGCCTGCTGGTGATCCAGAAACACGTTATCGCCCGGACCCACTCCACCGCCGTCGGCGCCGACGCCCTGCATTACCGCTCCGACCTGCTGCTCAACCTCAGCATCATCATCGCCCTGCTGCTCGCCCAGTTCGGCATTCAGCAGGCAGATGCGCTGTTCGGTCTGGGCATAGCATTGTTCATCGGCTACGGCGCCGTGCGCATCGGGCTGGATGCCATTCAGATTCTGATGGACCATGAACTGCCTGACGACGTGCGTGCCGAGGCCCTGCGCATCGCCCGCTCCGTACCCGACGTCATCGACGTACATGACCTGCGCACCCGTCAGTCCGGGCAACATTGGTTTATGCAGCTGCATCTTGAGCTGCCGGCCACGCTCACCCTGGCTGAGGCCCACGAACGGGGCGAGCAAGCCCGGCTGGCGATCATGGCGCGCTACCCGCAGGCCGACGTACTGGTCCACAAGGACCCGGCCTGAGCGCATAAAAAAGGCGAGCTGCCTGCAGGGCAGCTCGCCTTTTTACGTCCCCTTCCATCCTCTTGGGATGATGCCTTTGCTCCCGTGCCTTGTGGGCTGGGTAACCGGTTTGCCGCACATCTTCTGGATGTTCTGGCTTCGCTTCGCCTTGTGGACGCAGCGATCTGGACGACCGGCTCTGGCTGAATCTGTTGAACATGGTATCGCGACAGCCCGGACATTAATTCCCTCTTTTTGCACAAATGCTTGCCAATCGCGCAATAAAAACCTAAAAATCAGACAACACCAGCAATCGGTTAAAACCTATGGATTCTCTCAACCTTGATCGCTACGACCTGAAGATCCTCGCCGCCCTGCAACACGACGCCCGCATCAGCAATCAGGAGCTGGCCGAACGCATCGGCCTGTCCCCCTCGCCCTGCTCGCGCCGGGTCAAGCAACTGGAAGAAAGCGGCCTGATCCGCCGCCAGGTGGCCCTGCTCGATCCTGCCAAGCTGGGTCTCAAGCTGACCGCCTTTGTCATGATCGGCATGGACCGTCACACCCCGGAACGCTTCGCCGGCTTTGAAAAGGTGATTGCTCAGTGCCCCGAGGTCCTCGACTGCTGCCTGGTCACCGGCATGGACGCCGACTACCACCTGCGCGTGGTGGTGCCGGACATGGAGCACTATCAGCAACTGCTGCTGGGCACGCTGACGCGCATTGAAGGCGTCTCCAGCGTACGCTCCAGCTTCGTGCTTCATCAGATCATTGCCAGTACGGAGCTGCCGCTGACGCATTTGAGCAAGCGCTGATTTATCGGTGCGACACCGCTATACTGGCGCCCCACTTTTGCGCCGGAGTCGCCTGTGAATTACGAACAGTTCGAAGCCATTGCCATGCCCCTGATGATTTTCGGGCTGGTTGCCTTTATGGGTTTCATCGTCTGGGATCTGGCCAAGCAGTCCAAGGCCGGCCGCTACGGTACCGCCGTGCTGTTCTTTGCGCTGGGCCTGGGTGTGGCCGCCTTCATCGTCAAGGAAGTGTTGATCATGGTGGTCGAACACTGACCAATTCAGCCGCTTTTCTGGCTGTTTTCCCCGCTGCTCCAACGTCTGAATCCTGATTCACTAGCACTCAAAGAAGTGAACCAGGATTCAGAACATGGCCTACCGCACCACCGCCAGCCGCATCGAGCGCGATCAAGCGCTACGCGAACACATCCTCGACTGCGCCGTACAGCAGGTCGCCGAGGGTGGATTCAGCTCGCTGACCATGAGTACGCTGGCGCGCAACGCCGGTGTGGCCACCGGCAGCCTGTACCGGCATTTCTCCGGCAAGGGCGAGCTGGCTGCCGACGTTTTCGTCAAGGCCACGCGGCTTGAGCTGGATACCCTCAAGCAGCAGTTCCAGGCCAAAGGCCGCGCGGTCGACCGCCTGCGCAACGGCCTGACCCAGTTTGCCGCACGCGCCTGGCACAGCCGCCAGCTCGCCTATGCGCTGATTGCCGAACCCGCCGAAGAAGAAGTCGAGACCCAGCGTCTGTACTACCGTCAGGCCTATGCATCGCTGTACGGCGAACTGATCGCCGAGGGCATCGCCGACGGCAGCTTTCAGGTCGAGAACATTCCGCTGACATCCGCCTGCGTGGTCGGGGCTGTCGCCGAATCGCTGGTCGGCCCGCTCTCACCACAGGCCCGAGCAGACCGCGAGAGCGGCCTGCCCAGCGAAACGCTGGAGGCCGTCACCCTCGCCATTGTTCGTTTCTGCCTGCGCGCCATCAACGCCAAGGAGGTTCCATGAGCCAGTTACAGCAGTACGCCGAAACCCACGAAGTCACCAATCAGGTCCCACCGCTGGAAGGCATCAACCTGTATCGCGCCGACCTGCCACTGCAGGAATGGGTGCATCGCTACCAGGGCGACTGGGCCGACATGCAGCTCAACGCCTACGGCCAGCTGGCAGGCGGCGCGCTGATGGAGGCGGGCTTCCTGGCTAATGAGAACAAGCCGGTATTCAAGAGCCATGACCGCTACGGTCACCGCGTGGATACGGTCGACTTCCACCCGGCGTATCACGAACTGATGGCCGCCGGCATCAAAGCCGGCATCACCAGCGCACCCTGGAACGATCCGCGCCCCGGCGCACAGGTTGCCCGTGCAGCCACCATGTACCTGCACAACCAGGCCGAGGCAGGCACCAGCTGCCCGATGACCATGAGCTTTGCCTGCGTCCCCGCGCTGCGCCTGCAGCCCGACATCGCCAAGACCTGGCTGCCGAAGATCCTGTCCGGCCAGTACGACCCGCGCAACCTGCCGATTGAGCAGAAGAGCGGCGCCACCATTGGCATGGCGATGACCGAGAAACAGGGCGGCACCGACGTGCGCGCCAACACCACGCGCGCCTACCCGGTGGGTGTCGGCGGTCCGGGGCAGGCGTATGAACTGGTCGGCCACAAGTGGTTCTGTTCAGCGCCAATGTGCGACGCCTTCCTCACCCTGGCGCAGACCGACAAGGGCCTGAGCTGCTTCCTGCTGCCGCGCCACCGCCCCGACGGCAGCCGAAACGAATTTTACGTGCAGCGCCTGAAGAACAAGTTGGGCAACTGGGCCAACGCCTCCAGCGAGGTCGAGTACCGCGGAGCGCTGGCCTGGATGGTTGGCCCGGAGGGGCGCGGCGTACCCACCATCATCGAGATGGTCTCGCTGACCCGCTTCGACTGCATGATCGGCTCCAGCTCGCTGATGCGCCAAGCGCTGACCCAGGCGACGCATCACTGCGCGCACCGCACCGTCGGCACGCGGGTTCTAAGCGAGCAGCCGCTGATGCAAAACGTGCTGGCCGATCTGGCGTTGGAAAGCGAAGCCGCGTTGGCCCTGACCATGCGCATGGGCAGAGCGCTGGACAACGCCCACGATGCGCAGGAGGACAAGTTCGCTCGCCTGGTCACCGCCATCGGCAAATACTGGATCTGCAAACGCGCGCCCGGCATGATCAACGAAGCACAGGAGTGTCTAGGTGGTGCCGGCTACGTTGAAGAAACCATCCTGCCGCGCCTGTACCGCGAAGCGCCGGTCAACTCAATCTGGGAAGGCTCAGGCAACGTGCAATGTCTGGATGTTCTGCGCGCACTGTCCAAAGAACCGGGCGTGCTTGATGCCCTGTTCATCGAACTCGGTGACGGCCACGGTTCCAGCGCGCTGAAACAGCGCATCGAGCACATCAAGCAGCACTTTGCCGACACCGACGACATTCAATACCGCGCCCGCCAACTGACCGAAGATGTCGCCATCGCACTGCAGGCCAAACTGCTGCTCGAAGCAGGCAACAGCACGGTATCCGACGCCTTTATCGCCAGCCGCCTGGGCGAGCACGGGCAAGCGTATGGCACACTGCCGCGCGGCATAGATGTGGCGGCGCTGGTCACCCGCTCCACACCGGCCAACCTCTGAGGGATGCGCATGAACAGAACACAACAAGAGATCGAAGCGCTGGTTCGCAGCGGCTTTGACCGCGCCGCCTTTCTCAGCGACCTGGGTGTCAAGCTGGTTGCCTGCGGGCCCGGCTGGGTCGAAACCGAGCTGCCGATTCTCCACCGCCACAGCCAGCAAAATGGCTTCGTCCATGCTGGGGTGCAAGGCACCATTGCCGACCACAGCGCTGGCGCCGCCGCCGCCACGCTGCTGCCTGAGGGCTACGCGCCACTGACGGTCGAGTTCAAGCTCAACCTGCTGCGCCCGGCGCTGTGTGAGACCCTGCTGTGCCGCGCCGAGGTACTCAAACCGGGCAAGCAGATCAGCGTCGTCGAGGCCGAGGTATTCGCATTACAGAAGGGTAAGAAGCGGCTGTTCAGCAAGGCCACCGTCACCCTTGCCGTGGTCTCAAGTGATGGGCTGGCCTAGGGTCTGTTGCCATTTCGTTCACCCGCCTGCCGGAGGCCATTTTTTGGCCAGGCAAGGCGGAGGAAGCGCAGTGTAGTCGCTCTACATAAGCGACCGACAACGCAGCATGGCCAAAAAATGGCACCGGCCCTAGCAGGCCGCCCTTCCCAGCCGCCCACCGCCAGAGGGACAATGCTCGGCCGCCCTGCACAGCCGATCAGACCAAGGAATCGCATGAAGCAACGCCCCCGCTCAGCTCAGTCGCGCCCGCCGCAGCGCGTTCGCCGCAAACCCGCGCCGCCGCCTGCCGAGCCGCGCCTGATTGCGCTGAACAAACCCTTTGATGTGCTGACCCAGTTCACCGACGGAGGTGGGCGCGCAACCCTGCGTGACTTTGTCGACATCCCCGGGGTGTATCCGGCCGGTCGTCTGGATCGCGACAGCGAAGGGTTGCTGCTGCTGACCAATGACGGTCGTCTGCAGGCACGCATTACTGACCCGAAACACAAGCTGCCAAAGACCTATTGGGTGCAGGTTGAGGGCGAGCCCAGCGAGCAGCAACTGAAGCAGCTGCGCGATGGCCCCGAACTGAACGACGGCCCGACCCGACCCGCAGAGGTCGAGCAGATCGACGAGCCTGCCCTGTGGCCGCGCAATCCGCCGGTGCGCTTTCGCAAGAGCGTGCCCACCCGCTGGCTGGCGATCACCATCCGCGAAGGCCGCAACCGCCAGGTGCGCCGCATGACCGCCGCCGTTGGCCTGCCAACCCTGCGACTGGTGCGCGTGCGCATCGGCGACTGGACGCTGGACAACCTGCTACCGGGCCAATGGAGAGATATCCCTATCAGCCATTGACCCTGCATATCATCAATCAACAAGAACAACAGGATGCTACGCATGAACATACCTAAGCTGCTCGCCGTCAATGCCCGCAAATTCCCTTCTGGCGAGGCGCTGATTACGCCCGAGTGCCGCCTCAGCTGGTCCGAGCTGCACGATCAGAGCCTGCGCCTGGCAGCCCACTTGCACGAGCAGTATGAGATCGGCGCCGGCGACCGCGTTGCCTTGTACCTGCCCAACGGCTACAGCTGGGTACTGGGTTATTTTGCGGTGATCAACCTGGGCGCCATTGTGGTGCCGATCAATGCGCGCCTGACCAGTGCGGAGCTGGAGTACATCCTTGGCGACTGCGACGCCCGTGTGGTTATCGCCCAGGGCGAGCACGCCGAACGTGCCAGCGCCCTGGCGCCCTGCCTGCGACTGGACCAGCCGTCAGCCCAGCTGGCCGACATGCACGCCCGCTGGCTGGTCGCCGACGCAGCAGCCGACCAGCCCTGCACCCTGCTCTACACCTCCGGCACCACCGGCAAACCCAAGGGCGTACTGTTTGACCATCACGCCCTGCTGACCGTCGCGACCGCCTCAGCAGTGGAAATGGACATGCGCCCGCACAGCCGCCTGCTGCACATGATGCCGCTGACCCACTCGGCGCCGCTCAACGTCTTCTTGCTGGGCGGCACCTATGTTGGCGCAGCCCACGTGGTCTTGCCGGAGTTTCACCCCAGGCTGCTGCTCGATACCGTCGAGCAGGAACGTACCACCCACTTCTTTGGTGCGCCGGTGGCCTTTCTGCTGACCGCCCAGCAGCCGGATATCACCGAGCGCGACATCAGCTCGATGCAGGCCTGGGTCTACGGCGGCGGCCCGCTCTCCAGCGAGCAGGTAGCGCTGATCGCCGAGCGTATGCGCACTGACCGTCTGTACTGCGTCTACGGCCTGACCGAAGCAGGGCCGAGCGGCACCATCATGATGCCCGAGGAACATCGCCAGAAAGCAGGATCGATTGGCTGCCGCGGCGCACTGCACACGGAAGTGCGCATGGTCGACGAGCACGGCAACGAGGTTATTGGTGAAGGCACCGGGCAACTGCAGATCCGCACAGAAGGCATGATGCTCGGTTACTGGAACAAACCCGAAGCGACAGCCGAATGCCTGCACAGCGACGGCTGGCTGGACTCCGGGGATCTTGCCCGGCGCGATGCCGGTGGCTACTACTGGGTGCTCGGCCGCGCCAAGGAGTTGATCATTTCCGGCGGCGTCAACGTCTATCCACGGGAGATTGAAGTCGCGCTGGAAGGGCATCCAAATATCGTGGAAGTGGCGGCATTTGGCGTCCCCCACCCGCAATGGGGCGAAACGGTGAAGGCGGTCGTCGTGCTGCGTGAACCGGTGGCCGACCTGCAGGCAGAACTGTCAGCCTTCCTCGAACCGCTGCTGGCCGACTACAAACGCCCGCGCCTGTACGCAGAGATGCAGGCCTTGCCTCGCAACGCCAATGGCAAGGTGATGAAGCACCAGCTGTCGTAGGCCAAGCGCTGATTGGAATGCTACTGGGCGCCGCCCGGCGCCCGTTCAACTCAGTAGCGAATGCCGAGCAATCTGAATACAAAGCCCAGCAGCCAGGCCGGGCCAATCAGCAGGAACTGCAGATCCTTGAAAAAGGACGGCTTCTTGCCCTCGATATGGTGACCAATAAACTGACCGATCCAGGCCAGGACAAAAATCGCCACACTGGGCCAGAACACGTAGGTCATCAGGCTGAGGATCAGCAACATCACCAGGCTGACGACCAGCATGGCAGCCGCAATCTGCCAGGACAGCATGGCATAGAACAGCAGCGAGGCACCCACCACCAGCATCGCCACCCAAGGGTGGATGGCCCACAGCATGCCGAGCACGCTAAAAGTGATCAGCGGCACGCAAATCCAATGCGTCAGCTTGTTGATCGGGTTGCGGTGGCTTTCACCATACTCGTCGAACCATTGGTCAATCGCTTTCATAAAGCACCCTGTTATTGGTCTGATGGGCTACATACTCTGTCTCAGAGTGTAGACAGCATGAGCACAGGATAACCAGTGTCCGCGGCGGCCAGCGGTCATTGACAACGCACGCGACAGCGGCGATCCTTTGGGCCACGCTGCAAGGCGTCCCCGTTCGCGGAAAGGGCTGCGCCCGCTTCACCTTATCTTGAGTCACCCATACGACACCCAGCCTGCCAGGCGGACACAGGCCCGATAAGGGGATCGTATGTCCAGCACCAGCACCCGGCCCATCAGCAACGGCCGCCTCAATCTTGAACAGCAACGCAAGCGCGCCAAGGTATTGCTCAAGGGCATCAACGCAGGCGAGCACTCAGCCTTGGCGCGTGTCACCCAGTGGATCACCCCGCGTAGCGACGCACTCAAGCTGGCCGACGCTCAGCTGGTTATTGCCCGCGAGTGCGGCTTTGCCAGCTGGCCGCGGCTCAAGCAGCATATCGACAGCATCAGCCTGGCCAATCAACGACTGCTGAGCGAGGGGGATCAGGACCTAAAGACCCTGCATATCCGCTGCGGCAGCGATATTCAGCACAGTTTGCGCACTGCGGGTCTGACCGGAGACTTTCTCGAGTTTTCCGACCCTTACTGCATCGGACCGCTGAGTGACAGCGACCCGCAAACCCTGCTGCGTGAGCGCGCCACCTTTCTTGCAGAGGCTTTCGATCTGGCGCCTGCCGACGCGCTGGGCCGCCAGCAACAGGGCTACGGCACATTGCTGAGGCTCGATCAGTATCAACGCATCGTGCTGTGGTTCGAACACGACAGCTACGACCAACTGATTCTCGCCTATCTGCTGCATCGCCTGCGCGAACTGCAGCCCAGCGCTGAGCTGCAGCTGATTGCGGTCGATCAGGTGCCGGGCGTGGAGCGCTTTATCGGCATCGGCCAGTTGGCACCGGAGGTGCTGAGCTGGCTTTGGCCCCAGCGCCGACCGATCAAACCCGAACTGCTCCAACTCGGCAGCGACGCCTGGCACGCACTGACCGCAGACGACCCCACCGCCCTGCTGGCCCTGATTCAAACCGGCACGCCGGCCCTGCCGATGCTCGGCAAGGCCCTGCACCGGCACCTGCAGCAGCTGCCAGGACAGCACGACGGACTCGGGCTGACCGAACGCCTGAGCCTGCAGATTATCCAGCGTCAAGGCCCATTGCCGACAGGCAAGGTCTTCGCCGCCCTGATGCGCAATGACGAGCCACTACCCTATCTGGGCGACCTGATGTTCTGGTGGATACTGCAGCCGCTGCTCGGTGGCACGACCCCGCTACTGCAGATCGACGACAGCGTGGCGGACTGGCCCCAACGGGTTATTCAACTGAGTCCTCAGGGCGAAGCCGTGCTACAGGGCAAGGCGGACGGCTTCACCAGCCGCGCCAATGGCTACTGGGTCGGCGGCGTCGAGCTACAGCCAGGCCAGCCACACTGGCGTTACGATGCGGCGCAACAGAGCCTGCATCGGCACAGCGGCTGAGCCCCCCGCTCGGCGGGCAAGATGGTATGCTAACGCGCTGTCATGCCAGCGGCGGATTCACACCGCCGCTGGTGCATCACCCGTCAGCTCGCGGAAGCGCTCACCATGCCCCAACCCAACCCCTTCAAGCCCGTCGTCCTCTGCCTCTCCGGCCATGATCCGAGTGGCGGAGCCGGCCTGCAGGCCGATATCGAGGCACTGATCGCCCAGGGCTGCCACGCAGCTCCCACGGTTACCGCCCTGACCGTGCAGGACACCGTGGATGTCAGTGACTTCCGCGTACTGGATCGCGAGTGGGTGCTGGCCCAGGCCAACAAGGTGATCAGCGACATGCCCGTCTCGGCGGTCAAGCTGGGCATGCTGGGCTCGGTGGAGATGGTCGATACCGTGCTGGAGCTGATGCAGCGTCTGCCGGACGCACCACTGGTCTGCGACCCGGTGCTACGCGCCGGCGGTGGCGGCTCACTGGGCAAGGACGATGTCGGCTTTGCCATTCGCGAACGCCTGTTCCCGGCTGCCACCATCGCCACCCCAAACCTGCCCGAGGCACGCATTCTGGCCGAACTGCCGGAGGGCAGCGCCGACGAGTGTGCCGACAAATTACTGCCGCATATTCGCCACCTGCTGATTACCGGCGGCCACGGTGACGAGGCGGAAATCCACAACCGCCTGTATTGCGTCGACGGCAGCCGCCACGATTTTACCTGCCCGCGCCTGCCCGGCAGCTACCACGGCTCCGGCTGCACCCTGGCCAGCACCCTGGCTGGTCGCCTGGCGCTGGGCGAAGAGCTGGTCAGCGCGGTGCGTTCAGCACTGGATTACACCTGGCGCACGCTACGTGACGCGGAGCAGCCCGGCCACGGCCAGTACGTGCCGCGTCGTCTGCCGCTGGACTTCTGTTCATGAGGGGGGGCGGTCTCTACGCCATCACCGATAGCGCGCTGCTGGCCGACGGCAAGCTACTGCCCTATGTCGAAGCCGCGCTGATCGGCGGTGCCCGCTGGCTGCAGTATCGCGACAAGTCCGGTGACAGTGTCAAGCGGCTGGAGCAAGCCAGTCAACTGCGCGATTTGTGCCGCCAGTACGGCTGCGAGTTGATCATCAACGATGACTTGGCGCTGGCCGCCGAGCTAGGCGTCGGCCTGCACCTGGGCCAGGAAGACGGCTCCCTGCGCGAGGCCCGCCAGCAACTCGCCCCCCAGGCGCTGCTCGGCGCCACCTGCCATGCCAGCCTGCAGTTGGCTGAAGACGCCATCGATGCCGGCGCCGACCATATCGCCTTTGGGCGCTTTTACACCTCCCAGACCAAGCCGGGTGGGCCCAGCGCCGACCTGCCCCTGCTACGCGCAGCCCGCGCCCGCTTCAGCCTGCCGATCGTCGCCATCGGCGGCATCACGCTGGACAACGCTGCGCCGCTATTGCAAGCCGGTGCCGACTACCTCGCCGTCATCAACGGCCTGTTCGGCGCCCCCAACGCTGAGACGGTGCAGCAACGCGCCCGTCAGTTCAGCCAACTCATTCACGCATCCTGAGAGACTTGCCATGTCCCGTTCCGAATCCCTGTTTGCCAGCGCCCAGAAACACATCCCCGGCGGCGTCAATTCGCCGGTTCGTGCCTTCAAGAGCGTCGGCGGCACGCCGCTGTTCTTCAAGCACGCCGAAGGTGCCTACGTCATTGACGAAGACGACAAGCGCTACGTTGATTACGTCGGCTCCTGGGGCCCGATGATCCTCGGCCACAGCCACCCGGACGTACTGGACGCGGTGCGCAATCAGCTGCAGCACGGTCTGTCCTACGGCGCGCCGACCGCGCTGGAAACCGAAATGGCCGAGCTGGTCTGCTCGCTGGTGCCGTCGATGGACATGGTGCGTATGGTCAGCTCCGGTACTGAAGCCACTATGAGCGCCATTCGTCTGGCTCGCGGCTACACCGGCCGCGACAGCATCATCAAGTTCGAAGGCTGCTACCACGGCCACTCCGACAGCCTGCTGGTCAAGGCCGGTTCCGGCCTGCTGACCCAGGGCGTACCCAGCTCGGCGGGCGTGCCGGCCGACTTCGCCAAACACACCCTGACCCTGCCGTTCAACGACATCGAAGCGGTGCGCAGCACCCTGGCCGACGTTGGCGAGCAGGTCGCCTGCATCATCGTCGAGCCGGTTGCCGGCAACATGAACTGCGTGCCGCCGGCGCCCGGCTTCCTGCAGGGCCTGCGTGAGGCCTGCGACGAGCACGGCGTGGTACTGATTTTCGACGAGGTGATGACCGGTTTCCGCGTGGCCCTCGGCGGCGCCCAGGCGCACTACGGCGTCACTCCTGACCTGACCACCTTCGGCAAGATCATCGGCGGTGGCATGCCGGTTGGCTGCTTCGGTGGCAAGCGCGCCGTGATGGAGTGCATTGCCCCGCTCGGCCCGGTCTATCAGGCCGGCACCCTGTCCGGTAACCCGCTGGCGATGGCCGCCGGCCTGACCACGCTGCGCCTGATCAAGCGTCCTGGCTTCCATGACGAACTGACCGACTACTCCAGCCGCATGCTGGCCGGTCTGCAGGAGCGCGCCGATGCCGCGGGGGTGCCCTTCGTGACCACTCAGGCAGGTGCGATGTTCGGCCTGTACTTCTCCGGCGCCGACGACATCGTCACCTTTGACGACGTGATGGCCAGCGACGTGGAACGCTTCAAGCAGTTCTTCCACCTGATGCTCGATGGTGGCGTCTATCTGGCACCCAGCGCCTTCGAGGCCGGCTTCACCTCCATCGCCCATGGCGACGCAGAACTGAAGCTGACCCTGGACGCTGCCGAAAAGGCCTTCGCCGCCCTATGATCGCTTTGGGTCATGCCCTGCTGACGCTGTTGCTGCTGGCCGTTGGCATCTGGCTCTGGCGCCAGCGCGGACCGCTCAGCCTGCCCGCACGCGGCGCCATCACCGCGGCCCTGCTGGGGCTCGGGCTAGCCGCCACCGCCAGTCTGCTGCTGAGCCTCGGGGCGCTCCCCGGGGCCGACGAGCTGGCACACACCCAGCGCATTCTGGGCCTGGCCGCGCAAAGCCTGAGCCTGCCGCTGCTCGGTCTGGCCGCGCTGTATCTGGGGGTCGGCCTGCGCTGGCAACCGGCTAACTGGGGACGCATTCTGCTGGGCCTGATGGCCGCCTTCGAGCTGAGCCGGCGCATGGACGTCCTGAACAGCTATCAGTGGCTGATCAATTGCGCTGCGCTGCTGGTCATGCTGCTGGCCTGCGTGCGAGTGATGGGCAACGACCGCCGTCCGTTGCCATTGGCGCTGGTCTGCGCTGCCGGCGCCTTGGCGCCGCTATTCAAACAGGGCAGCCCTCCGTTGGCTGACCTGTTTGTTGCCAACGGCACGCTACTGTCGCTATTCCCAGCGCTGCTGGGCGCCGCTTTGACGGTTGGCCTGCTGAGCGAACAGGCGCACAATAAAGCAACGTCCGACGCTGACGCGTCGAGTGATGATTCCTAGCCGAGACCCTGAGTCGCCCATGCACCGCCTGTTTCCACGCCTCGCCCTGTTCAGCCTGCTGGGCTTGCCCGCCGCGCCACTGCTGGCCCAGTCTGACAACCCGCTGCTGATCAGCGCCGAGGACCGCTGCGCCTTTGAACGGGTAGACGACGACAGCCTGCCGATGGCCATTGAGGTCTGCGAAGAAGCGGCCAACGGCGGCGACCTGCGCGCCCAGTTCGAACTCGGCCAGCTGTATTACCGGGGCGAACGGGTAGAACGCAATTACGCCAGCGCGCTGAACTGGCTGGAAAAGGCGTCCATTCAGGGGCAACCCCAGGCGCAGTACCGACTGGGCATGATGCACTTTCAGGGCGAAGGGGTGACACGCAACCTGCCGCAGGCCTACATCATCCTGAAGATGGCAGCCGTCAATGGCAGCAATGAAGCCATGGACGCCGCCGACCTCGTCGCGCTGCAAATGAACGAGCAGGAAACCCAGGTCGCCAATCACGTGCTAGGCACGCTGTTCCGCGACTACCTGGCCCAGATTCGCGAGGAGCAGCTGAGCGGCAGCATTCCCGCCGAGCCTGAGCCGCAAGAGCCCCAGAACGACGGGGAGAACGGAGCAGACGAGGAGCTGGAGCTGCCTTAGGGTCTGTTGATGTTTCGCTCACTCGCCTGCCGGAGGCCATTTTTCGGCCAGGCAAGGCGGAGGGAGCG